>ERZ809209.903-NODE-903-length-14819-cov-19.219385_pt1 | contig 14819 bp, 12 predicted proteins | sample MGYA00520514_ERZ809209 | MGnify/ENA primary metagenome ERZ809209 (study PRJEB31576, sample SAMEA3212657) | Homo sapiens | biome: human-gut; feature: human gut; material: fecal | place: Sweden | collected 2012 ...
AGCAAAGCTTTTCTCTTGATTTTTTAGAAAGAGGAACATTTACTGAATATCCCTAGTTACAATTTACCGACTTACTTTGCTAGTTGCTACCACTCGTCAATTTTCACTTATCATCCTCCGCTTTCGTCTTCAAACCGATTTCTTCCTGTGCTCCTTCACATTCGGCTTTAGAAGAAAGATAGAACTCTAATTTTACATCACCGTTCTTATCTACTTGTTTGATGGTCGCAATCACCATAATTTTAGCTTTTGACACACCATCCTTAAAACGAAGCTGTCCCTTTTCCACATCTGTCAGATTTCCCTCTGTAGATACTTCTGTTTTCTCAAAGATGAGTTTAGTATCCACTTCATCATCATTCTGAAGTCTAAAGGTTTTCAGCTCAGCTCCATTTCCATCCAAAAGCAGAAGAGCTTTCACTTCGTCCCCCACCTTCAAGGCCGGCAATTCGTCCCTCTGATTCGCATAGTCTTTTTCACCGGAACCGGAACTTTCATCCTCCGATTCAACCTTTGCATAAAGCTTTTCTATCTTGATAACAGGACTTTCCCCGCTATCAGAGCAGGCGCCTAAAAACAATGGTAGCAACAATAATACTCTCTTTTTCATGCTATCGTCGAGTTTATAACGTTACAAAAATACACATATTCTTCTAAACAACAAATAATTATACAAGTAATACGCCACAATTTAGTAGTGGCGAGCAGTCTGCGCGATAAGAGTTGATAGTACATACCACATGACAACTAATCACTAAACTATCTTCCTGTTCTAACTTATCTCTCGTTTTTTATCGTTATCTTTGCCTCGTATACAGTTGTAGATTAAGCGAATCAAACTAAAAAAACAAATAGAATGACAGGAAATTTATTAAAGAAATCCAGTGGATTCATATTATTATGTAGCATATCATTGCTAATGCTCGTAATGACCGGTTGCCAGGAAGCCAAACTCAAGACAGTGATCGCGGTAGCCAACAAACAGTGCCCATTGGACATGGGGGAAGTCGGTAAGATCACCAGTATCATCTACGACGGGAATAACGTAGTGTACACACTGAACATGAACGAAGAGATTACCGATATAAAGATATTGAAAGACAATCCGGAAAGCATGAAATCATCTATCACAATGATGTTTCAAAATCCGGCAGCAGATGTAAAAGAGATGCTCAAGTTGATGGCAAAATGCAATTCCGGATTACACATGATATTTGTAGGGAATAAGTCGGGCGAACAAGCGGTTTGCGAACTTACCGCCGAAGAGCTGAAAGAAGTGATTAATACAAATGCCGACCCGACACAAAGCGGACAAACAAAGCTCGAAGCGCAACTGAAAATGGCGAACCTGCAATTCCCGATGCAAGCCAGCGAAGAAGTCATTGTCGAAAAGATCGAGGTCATAGGCGAGTCGGTTGTTTATATATGCAGTGTGGACGAAGAATTGTGTCCCATCAGCCAGATTGAAGAAAACGCAGCAGAAGTGAAAGAAGGGATTGTATCAACACTGGCAAGTCAGACCGATCCGGCCACCCAGATATTCATCAAAACCTGTGTAGATAACAATAAAAGCATAGCTTACAGATATATCGGCAAGGAATCCGGTCAGCAATACGATGTGATTATTCCCGTGTCTGATCTGAAGAAAATGCTCATAAAAAAATAAAATATCATCTTAAAAAGATTCTGCAACGTACCAAAGTATGAAAAAGAAACTGAAAGCCGTCCTGTTTGACATGGACGGCGTACTTTTTGACTCTATGCCCTATCATTCGGAAGCCTGGCATACAGTAATGAAATCTCACGGACTCACTCTTAGTCGCGAAGAAGCATATATGCACGAAGGACGGACGGGAGCCTCCACTATTAATATTGTTTTCCAACGTGAACTGGGCAGAGAAGCTACCCAAGAAGAAATAGAAAGTATCTATCAGGAGAAAAGTGTTTTGTTCAATTCGTATCCTGAAGCAAAACGTATGCCCGGTGCATGGGAGTTGCTACAAAAAGTGAAAAAGGATGGATTGATTCCGATGGTGGTCACTGGTTCCGGCCAACTATCCCTGCTCGAACGGTTGGAGCACAACTATCCGGGAATGTTTCGTAAAGAATTGATGGTTACAGCGTTCGATGTAAAATATGGTAAGCCCAATCCCGAACCGTATCTGATAGCATTGAAAAAAGGCAGACTTAAAGCTGATGAAGCCATCGTAGTAGAAAACGCTCCGTTAGGAGTGGAAGCCGGACACAATGCGGGTATCTTTACAATAGCTGTAAATACAGGTCCTTTGGACGGACAAGTATTGCTGGATGCCGGAGCCGATCTGCTACTGCCATCCATGCAAGCACTAAGCGACCATTGGGATACGCTGTTTGAAAAGAACACCTAAAAGCTGAAAAGATAATTTATTCTTCAAAACAGGAGAAAAACATTGAAAAGAAGGAATATAAATCGTATTTTTACAGGAGTTTAATTCACTTAGATTCCATCTAAGCCAACGCAGATTCTACTATGCAAAAGTTATTATCCTTACCACCCAATTTGATTCATTGCTTCCACGAACTGGAAGAAGTCAACCATACCGATTGGTTTTGTACATCAGACCCCATTGGGAGCAAACTAGGCTCCGGCGGCGGAACGACATGGTTATTGCAGGCCTGCCATCAGGCATTCGCGCCACAAAAATCTTTCGGCAACTGGATAGGAGATGAAAAAAGAATATTGCTCCATGCAGGCGGACAAAGCCGTCGCCTGCCCAGCTACGGACCTTCCGGCAAAATATTGACTCCGATCCCGATCTTCAGTTGGGAAAGAGGACAAAAACTCGGACAGAATCTATTATCATTGCAGCTCCCACTCTATGAAAGGATTATGAATCAGGCCCCGGCCGGTCTGAATACGCTGATCGCAAGCGGAGATGTATATATCCGTTCGGAAAAGCCACTCCAGGATATTCCGAATGCAGACGTAGTGTGCTACGGCTTATGGGTAAATCCTTCCTTGGCAACCCATCATGGTGTATTTGTTTCCGACCGGAAAAAGCCGGAGGTTCTCGACTTCATGTTACAGAAACCTTCTCTTGAAGAGTTAGAAGGATTATCGAAAACTCATCTTTTCCTGATGGACATCGGTATCTGGATTTTGAGTGACCGCGCCATCGAAGTATTGATGAAACGGTCATTAAAAGAAGGAACCAATGATATTAATTATTATGACTTATACTCAGACTACGGCTTGGCTTTGGGAGAGCATCCCAAAACGGAAGATGAAGAAATCAATCAGTTATCCGTAGCCATATTGCCTTTGCCCGGTGGAGAATTCTATCATTATGGCACAAGCCATGAACTGATTTCTTCTACTTTAGCCATACAAGACAAGGTACGCGATCAAAGAAGGATCATGCACCGGAAAGTAAAACCGAATCCGGCTATCTTTATCCAGAACTCTATCACACAAGTTTCTCTTTCTGCAGACAATGCCAACTTATGGATTGAGAATAGTCATGTGGGAAAAGGCTGGAAACTGGGTTCCCGCCAAATAATAACAGGAGTTCCCGAAAACCAATGGAACATCAACCTGCCGGATGGAGTCTGCATCGACATTATCCCTATCGGCGACAATGACTTTGTTGCACGTCCGTATGGATTGGATGATGTGTTCAAAGGAGCGTTAGACAAATCAACGACTACCTATCTTAATATCCCTTTCACCCGCTGGATGGAAGAAAGAGGAATTACCTGGGAGGATATAAAAGGACGCACCGATGATTTACAATCAGCATCTATCTTCCCCAAAGTAACTTCTGTTGAAAATTTAGGCATATTAGTGCGCTGGATGACATCGGAACCCCAACTGGAAGAAGGGAAAAAACGTTGGCTCAAAGCAGAGAAAGTTTCTGCCGACGAAATCTCGGCAGGCGCCAACCTCAAGCGTCTTTATGAACAGCGCAACGCTTTCCGTAAAGAGAACTGGAAAGGACTGGCGGCTAATTATGAAAAAAGCGTATTCTATCAACTTAACTTACTGGATGCCGCAAACGAATTTGTACGTTTCAACCTGGATACTCCCGATGTCCTGCAAGAAGATGCCGCACCCATGCTACGGATACACAACCGGATGCTTCGTGCACGCATCATGAAACTACGTGAAGACAAAGATTGCGCAAAAGAAGAACAGGCAGCCTTCCAACTGCTTCGTGACGGTTTATTAGGAGTGATGAACGAACGTAAAAGTCATCCCACACTCAACGTTTATTCCGATCAGATTGTATGGAGCCGCAGCCCTGTACGCATTGATGTGGCAGGAGGATGGACGGACACCCCTCCCTACTCTCTTTATTCAGGAGGAAGCGTTGTCAATCTTGCCATCGAACTGAACGGCCAACCGCCGCTGCAAGTATACGTTAAACCCTGCAAAGAATATCATATTACCCTTCGCTCCATTGATATGGGCGCAATGGAAGTGATACGAAATTACGAGGAACTGCAAGATTACAAAAAAGTGGGTTCTCCATTTTCCATCCCCAAAGCCGCCCTTACGTTGGCAGGTTTCGCGCCGGCATTCTCAACAGAATCCTATCCTTCTTTAGCCAAACAGCTGGAAGCCTTCGGTTCGGGAATCGAAATTACCCTGTTGGCTGCTATTCCTGCTGGCTCGGGGTTAGGTACCAGTTCCATTCTGGCCTCCACCGTGCTCGGAGCAATCAATGATTTCTGCGGACTGGCTTGGGATAAGAATGATATATGCAGTTACACATTAATATTGGAACAACTACTGACCACAGGAGGAGGTTGGCAGGATCAATATGGCGGTGTGTTTTCCGGCATTAAACTACTACAATCCGAAGCAGGTTTCGAACAGCATCCATTAGTGCGCTGGTTGCCCGATCAACTCTTTGTTCATCCTGACTACCGCGACTGCCATCTGTTATATTATACAGGAATTACCCGTACTGCCAAAAGTATTCTGGCGGAAATTGTCAGTTCCATGTTCCTCAATTCCGGTCCACATCTAAGTTTGCTAGCCGAGATGAAAGCCCATGCAATGGATATGAGTGAAGCTATCCTGCGCAGCAACTTCGATAGTTTCGGTCGATTGGTCGGCAAAACCTGGATACAAAACCAGGCATTAGATTGCGGAACCAATCCGCCGGCAGTAGCAGCCATTATCGAGAAAATCAAAGATTATACCCTAGGATACAAACTCCCCGGCGCAGGCGGCGGCGGTTATTTATATATGGTAGCCAAAGACCCTCAAGCAGCCGGACAGATCCGACGGATATTGACAGAACAAGCTCCCAACCCACGCGCTCGTTTTGTAGAAATGACGCTTTCTGACAAGGGACTTCAGGTTTCAAGAAGCTAAAGAAGAGGCATTGCCAGATTACCGGTCAATCTCATTCAGAACCACAAAAAAACAAGCTTGGACAGATTCAAACGAAATGTCCAAGCTTCAATTTTTCAATGCCATAATGATCTGTTTTACATGTTGAGACTTGAAATAACTGTAAAGTAAATCATAATAATGATAAAACCAATAGCTCCGATAATCAGTGCCACACTAGCCCATTTCTTTTTTCTAGCTTCTTCCATTCTAATTTATATTTATGGGATTAATATAATTTATCGTCAGATATCTACTTCCGGAAAGCTATAAATACACTATATCAACATCATTTTTTTTACTTCTTCATCGTTACAAAGTTAGCATTTTCTATGAGATTCCAATCATCTAAAACAACTTTTCATTCTCTTTAGACTAAATTATGCAACTACGGATAATAATATGGAACACAAGATTTTATCTATTACTGCTTTTATATCATGTGAAAGTTGTACATTTGCATAAGCGACAATTCTGGTTGAACAAGGAAAAAAATCAAAATACAAGAGGTCATGACTAAAAAAGGATGCTATAAAAATATTCGAAGATAAAAAGCTCTGTGCTGTAACATCATATACCATACATGGGCTGAAAATACAATAATAAAAAGCCGTACTCTCTGCAAGTACGGCTTTAAAGTACACCCGAAGGGAATCGAACCCTTATCTGAGGTACCGGAAACCTCCATTCTATCCATTGAACTACAGGTGCTTATACAAATTTATCAGGCTAGAAAAAACGCTTCATCCGCTTAAATAAAGAAGCCATTCTTTCTAAATGTGAGGACAAAAGTATAAAAAATCTTCTCATCTTCCTAATGATTCTTCTTTTTTTATAGTTCTTAAGGCACTTCCCCATGTTAAGACATTGTTATTTTGAAATGCTTTAGAGCATTTACTTTATCAAATTGACAATCTTTTAGAGAATATCCATTACATATATCAATTTTATTCCTATCTTTGCCGACAATTAACATTTAACAAACCTATGAGTTACTTGATAAAACCTAAGAACTATAATCCGCTACTCGACCTCAAACAGACCGAGCTGGGAATCAAGCAAATAAAAGAGTTCTTCCAATTAAACTTGTCATCCGAGCTACGCCTTAGACGTGTGACTGCCCCCCTTTTCGTATTGAAAGGAATGGGTATCAATGACGATTTGAACGGAATAGAACGACCCGTTTCTTTCCCTATTAAAGATCTGGGCGATGCACAAGCCGAAGTGGTTCATTCATTGGCTAAATGGAAAAGGTTGACCTTAGCTGACTATCATATCGAACCCGGATATGGTATTTATACGGATATGAACGCAATCCGTTCAGACGAAGAACTGGGCAACCTGCATTCTCTCTACGTAGACCAGTGGGACTGGGAACGTGTCATCACCAATGAAGACCGGAACGTAAACTTCCTGAAAGAGATCGTCAACCGTATTTATGCGGCTATGATCCGTACAGAATATATGGTATACGAAATGTATCCGCAAATCAAGCCGTGCCTGCCACAAAAGCTACATTTCATCCATTCAGAAGAATTGCGCCAACTTTATCCGGATCTGGAACCCAAATGTCGCGAACATGCCATCTGTCAGAAATACGGAGCTGTGTTTATCATAGGCATAGGCTGCAAACTTAGCGACGGCAAGAAGCACGACGGACGCGCACCGGACTATGACGACTACACAACCAAAGGATTGAACGACTTGCCCGGACTAAACGGCGACCTCCTTCTGTGGGACAATGTACTGCAACGCTCCATCGAATTGTCATCTATGGGAATCCGTGTTGACAAAGAAGCCTTGCAACGTCAGTTGAAAGAAGAAAAAGAAGAAAAAAGACTGGAACTTTATTTCCACAAGCGATTGATGAATGACACCCTTCCACTATCCATCGGAGGAGGTATCGGACAATCCCGCTTGTGTATGTTCTACCTTCGCAAAGCTCACATTGGAGAGATACAAGCCAGCATCTGGCCCGAAGATATGCGCAAAGAATGTGAAGAACTTGATATACACCTTATATAACAAACTATGAACGTACAAATTGAAGAAAGCTGGAAAGCACATTTAAAACCCGAATTCGACAAAGACTACTTTCGCACACTGACCGATTTCGTCAAAAGCGAATATAGCCAGTATCAGATCTTCCCTCCGGGAAAACTGATCTTCAATGCTTTCAACCTTTGTCCTTTCGACAAAGTGAAAGTTGTAATTATAGGACAAGATCCTTACCATGGACCGGGACAAGCACATGGTCTCTGTTTCTCTGTAAACGACGGAGTGCCTTTTCCCCCTTCATTAGTGAACATATTCAAAGAAATCAAAGCCGACATCGGTTCAGATGCCCCGACCACGGGAAACCTGACTCGCTGGGCAGAACAAGGAGTATTATTACTCAACGCAACTCTGACGGTACGTGCCCATCAAGCAGGTTCACATCAGAATCGTGGCTGGGAAACATTTACCGATGCTGCAATCCGTGCCCTGGCAGAAGAAAAAGAAAACCTGGTATTTATCTTATGGGGATCATACGCTCAAAAGAAAGGGGCGTTTATCGACCGCAACAAGCATCTGGTGCTCACCTCTGCCCACCCCTCTCCTCTTTCAGCTTACAACGGCTTCTTCGGAAACAAACATTTCAGCCGTACAAACGATTACCTGAAAACCCATGGAAAAACAGAAATCGCATGGTAGTTGGAGAAGTTGAGAATTGAGAATTGAGAATTGAGAGTTGAGAATAAAGAATAAAGAGTAAAAAAAATGGCTGCACTATTCGTCGAATGATAGCGCAGCCATTTTTCTTTTTCTATATTGTAGCAAAACAATTACACGTCCGAATTTCCACTCTCAACTCTTAACTCTCCACTCTCAACTTATCCTAGTACCACTGAATGTTACTTTGCGTTTGGCTTCTCTGCTCATACTTCAAGTCTTGCAGGATGCTTGCATTCGCACGGATGGTAACATTGTAATATTTCCAGCGTCCGAAAGGAGAAAGACTGGCGGACAGGTTGAAACAGTGCAAATCACGGGAGATTGTACAAGAAGTTTGCGTAATCTCTTTTGCCTGAAAATCATAGCCCGAGTTGAACGAGAGCGACCAGTTGTTAGAAATCTTTATATTTCCGTTTGCATTGATGTTATGCGTATACGTATAAGGATATCGCATGGAATAACGGTTAATAGGCTTAGACCTATCTTCACGGATATTAAACGAATAGCTAAGGCTCAACGACCAAGGCATCTTAAACACCTGATAACCATCCGGGTCTGCCTGTGCTTTCTCTACTTTCTTAGGTGTAGTACCATCTCCTTCCGTTCCGTCGGATTCTTCATCATCACTATCCTCCGACTTCTTATCTTTTCCTTTTTCATCCTCCTCTTTCGGACCGAACCATTTCTTCCATGTGTCATTATTAAAGGTATAGTTGAAAGAAGAACCATATCCTTGGAAACGTCCGAAACGACCATACGACCATTCTGTACGATTACTAGTCACTACATTACCGCTTTTATCGAATGTATAGGCATACGTAGCAAACGATGCATTCATATTGAAAGTATAATTCTTCGTCAGTTTCAAACGGAGGTTCATACTTAAATCACTCCAAGGTCTCTCTTTGGCAGCCATATTATAGGACATACTCGCTCCCAATTCATCAATCAGACTAACCTTTTTAAGCGTATCTTTTTTGGCGTCGTAATACTTCATCTCCAAGTTATTTGAAATAGAGAAGCTGACTGTTCCCGATCCTTCGCGCGAAGGTACTCCATAAGGTTGCCCCGTGAAAGGAGAATAATATTGCGTATTGCCATTATAATCTGTATATTCTTCCCAGTACTTGCTGAATCCCGGAGCACCGCTAAGACTTACCTGCGGCGTGAATACGTGACGAATCTGTATCTCTTTCTTCTTAGCAAAAAGAGGTTTGTACATACCATACAGTTTCGTACTCAAACTCAAACTTGCCGAATAATTGGAAACCCGGTAGAAACCATTCAATGTATCACCCGGCAATGCTTCCAATTTATGGTCTACCTCATTATATTGCTGATTAATCTTACGAGTATACCAACGCTCTGTATAATTGACCGAAGGAGAAACCTGCAAATATTTGAACAGTGTAAAAGTAGCACTGATAGGAATATTGTGATTCATTGCATTCTCCCATTCACTTAATCCGGCTTTAAACAGACGGTCGTCTTTGGTACGAATACTGTTTGTCAGACGTCCCGTATAGCTAACGGAAATCTTTTCGTACCAGCGTTCGGCTCCTGCCGCTTTCTTGCGTTTGAAGGGGAATAGACGGCTTAATGTAATATTCAAGTCAGGCAAAGTGACTGCAATAGAAGAGTCACGCATTGTCTGTGCGATATTGGTAGTTCCGGATAAGGTCAGACCGATATCAGGAAAACTACGAGAATAACTAATACTTGATGTTTTGGTATTTTGAGTCAACAACTGCGAATTATAAAGGTTGTTGATATTAGAACGTTCATAACTACTGGTCGAGAAGTTCACACTGGCGGAGAATGTGCTGTTCGGGCTGGCTTTGGCGTCCTGACGATGGTTCCATACTACCTTAAAATCCTTAGCAACTGCATAGTCCGGCATCCCTTTATCTCCTGTCTTGGTGACCTGATAATCCGCTTGCAGCGTACCGGAATATTTATAGCGTTTATTATAGTTTGTCAGTCCGGACAATCTCCATGAACCTTTCGTGAAGATATCTCCCGTTATTTTCAAGTCCATGATATCACTCATGGCAAAGTAATATCCTCCTTCTGCCAAACCGAAACCACGGCTGGAGTCGTCCATATAAGTCGGCATAATGAAACCGGAAGAGTAACTGCTGGAGAATGGAAAGAAGAAGAACGGCACAGCCAACGGCAGAGGCACATCTTCCACAACCAGATAGGCAGGTCCTGTCACTACATTCTTTTTAGGGCGCACTTTAGCTCTCGTCAACTGCATATAAAAGTGGGGATGATCGTGATGATCGCAGGTTGTATAACGCCCATGCTCCATGAAAATTTCATCATTGGCCCCTTTCTTCGCCTTGCTTCCGGTCACATATCCTTCTCCCTGCTGGGTGACGATATCAGTAATTCCCGCTTTCTTGGTTTTGAAGTTGTATCGGATTGTTTCCGTATCATACGAGGTATCACCTTCTTTAAATACCGGTTTACCTTTTTCCACTCCGGTAGTATCCTTGATACCATAAGCATGCACAGTACTACTATCCAGATTCATCGAAATAACTTCCGCAGCCAGTTCAATGTTCTGATAATTCACTTTTCCGCTACCATAAAGTGTAGCGGCTCCTCCCAAAGTAAAGACAGTGGAGTCGTTAGATTCATAAACAACCGGTGCATCGAGTGGTTGTTTCTTCTTTACCGGTGCGATAGAATCAATGCGTACCGTTACCGTATCTGCTTTCAACGAATCATTTCCCTGAAGGGAATCCGTTTTCGCGGTATTGGAGGCAATCATTCCTCTTCTTCGACGTTGAGACGTAGCCTCATCGGGAAGCATCAGTAAGACAATCAGCAGTATGAATGATATAAGTATTTTTGCTTTCAATGGCGCCATTAACTAATAGTTTACGCTTGAAGTGGCAAAAGTACACAATCTTCACCAAATATGAGTTAGAATCTTCGTTATTTAATTATTTTTTAGTGCTATAAAAAGAGAGAACACCATCTATCAAAGCGGCTTAGACCTTCTTCACCATATTTTGCAATACTTTGCCGTGCTTTCTCCACTGTTTTCTCTTCATCCAGATGTGTTTTAGAAAAGAATTTATCCGCAAAGCAAATCAATTGTTCTTCCAGGGTGATGGGCAGCATCTCGCGATGAGGAACGGGAAGTTGCTGGGCAATGATATCCTCCAACGAAAGCCCTGCCCCCGTATGGCGTTCGCACACCAATGCGTGTTGGGGAAAACCTTCCGCCCGCAAGATTTCGGCTCCCAAATATCCGTGAGCGATATAAGGATGAGTGCCAAAGCACTGAATGGTTGGAGCGTCGGTCTGAAAAATACCAATATCATGCAACAGAGCGGCTTCTTTTACAAAACTCCGGTTTAAACGCAATTCGGGATGAGCATCCAGCATTTTCATTGCTTTTCCGGACACTGCCAGACTATGTATTACTAAGATTTGTCTCTGCTGGGTATTCTCCGGATAATACTTATCAATGATTTCGTATGGATTCATGTGCTTTATTTTTTGCTCTCTTGATGAGAAATTAATATTTTTGTGCAATATTACAAAAAAATTACCGATATGCAAACTAGAGTTTCCTTCATTCTTATATTTTTGTTCATTATGTTGTTGCCAATGCGTGTAAACAGTCAAATTGTCACGGGAGCAGAACAGATGGATCAATATCTGCCGTTGCTGAAAGGAAAACGCATCGGAATGGTGGTCAATCACACTTCTGTTGTAGGAAGAAAGCAGGTTCATCTTCTCGACACCTTATTAAAGAGAGACGTCCGGGTGGTCAAGGTATTTGCTCCCGAACATGGTTTCCGTGGTAACGCAGATGCGGGTGAAACGGTGAAAGACGGAAAAGATTCCCGCACCGGCATTCCTATCGTATCGCTTTATGGTGACAACAAAAAGCCGTCTGCTGCCCAACTAAAAGATGTCGATGTGATTGTATTCGACATTCAGGATGTAGGGGCACGCTTTTATACCTATATAAGCACAATGTATTATGTGATGGAAGCTTGCGCAGAGAACAAGAAAGAAATGGTTGTACTGGATCGCCCCAATCCGTGCGATTATGTGGATGGTCCGATACTCAAACCTGCCTACCGGAGTTTTGTCGGTATGTTACCCCTTCCGGTACTCCACGGATGTACCATCGGCGAACTGGCACAGATGATAAACGGGGAAGGATGGATTGCCAACAAGAAAAATCCTTGTTCATTAAAGGTAATTCCAATGACCGGATGGAAACACGGAGCACCTTATTCACTTCCCATCAAACCGTCGCCCAACCTCCCGAACGACCAGTCTATCCGATTGTATGCCTCACTTTGCCCTTTTGAAGCCACTCGCGTCAGCGTGGGACGGGGGACAACTTTCCCTTTCCAAGTATTAGGCGCACCTAATAAGAAATACGGAAGTTTCACTTTTACTCCCCGCTCCTTACCCGGTTTTGACAAAAATCCGATGCACAAAGGTATCACCTGTTATGGGGAAGATCTCCGGAATATAACCGATGTAAATGGATTTACGCTTCGCTACTTCTTGAACTTTTATCGCTTATCCAGTGAAAACGCAGCTTTCTTCTCCCGTGCCCGATGGTTTGATTTGCTGATGGGAACTGACAGCGTACGCAAAGCTATCCTCAAAGGAGAATCGGAAGAGGCTATCCGGAATAGTTGGCAAAAGGAATTACAGGATTACAAGGAGATCAGAAAAAAATATCTTCTCTATGAGTAAAAAAACTAGTATCATACTCTCATTCATTTTCATAAACCACTTATAATTAAAAGAATAAGTATGATAGACAACTATTATTTCCGGCATCTATCATACTTAGACCATCAAAAACGGGGTATCTATCATACTTGATTAATCCACGCTCTCTCCTGAAGTTTCATTTTTTTCCCGTTCATCACCAACTTGCAATGCACTTTTTGCATTAAGTGGAGATATAACAGGGCGTTTTAGCTGACTTTCCAATTGCTTGCGAGCAACTCTTGCCACATTTCCCCCATCTTTTGCCACTTCGGCATTTTCAGCAAAACCGGATGGGTTTCTCTCTTTGGACAAATCCGTAGTAGCCGTTTCAGCAAGCATATTAAGGATCAGTTCAGTGTTCGTCATATTGTCACGGAGATTTTCTTTCTTCAATCCTTTAAACTGCTTATATTCTTTTGCCGACTTTTCAGCCCATGTCTGATAAATTATATCCGTTAATGCAGCAAACTGAACGCCCTCTTGCATCCCATTTCTTTTCCATTCATCAGTAAGTTCCTTCCGTACTTCAATTGATTTCAATCGTTGATTAATCCAATTGTCCGAGTAACCTAAAGATTTATATTCCATCATCGCCCGATTTATAGTCAGTTCGGGGTCCTGCATTTCATCCAGACGCTCTTTGGCGACTTGAGCCATCCACATCTTAAAGGGTTCCGCTTTGGGCGAGGGAATAGACTGAATTAGACGGAAAAGCTGTTGGGTTGTAGCTACATCTGTCTTATACAGTTTGCCATCAGAAGAAGGTAATTTCAGTTGGTGACAATTTGTCACCAACTCACTGCCTTCTGCTTTGAGACGCTGTTTCAACTTATTCCAATACTTGCGCCCATCAACACTTTCTGTTAGCACGCTTACCACATCCACAATGGAAAAATACCATTCCTCCTTTTGGTCATCCCAAACAGCACGGATCTTTTTATCTTCAAATACTTTTATAGCATCTTTTTTAGTCATAGCATTATATATCTGATGTAAACAATTAATAAATAACAAATTCTATTCTACCTCCAAAGGTACAACATGATAATACGTGCCATACGTTTTCCGTTTAGATTTCACTCCGAGCCGCTGCAAGATACGTCCGAAATAAGACGCCTGCCTGGCGGAAAACGTCATTTTACTTGCTTTCTGAATCCGCCGCAGAATATCAATAGCCAGTAGCCATTCTCCTTCTTCCTCTTCTTCTGCCCTACGATAATAAACCATAAATAACTGTTCGATGGCAGGAGATTGTTCAAACTCACGATTATTTTCCGTCATGATAGCCTCTTCTTCGGAGTCAAACCAATAACGTTCGTTGTGATAAAGCAACTCCAACGCCTGTGCATAAAGCTGTTCATAATCAATAGGACGCGACACATCTATAGCTCCCGTCATGTAAATACCGATGAAACGACGGCTACCGGAAGTATCCGTCAACAAATCCCGATGATTGCTCGTGGCAATGAACGATGCATACCGGCGAAGCTCTTCCACTGCCGAAGCATTCGGACGACGTGTGTTCACCACCGGCTTTTGCAGAATATGTTTCAGAAAAGCCTGCTGGGTAGGACTAATCTGATCGAATTCATCCATATTGATAAGCAGAAAACGATTCAGATACAACTCCGCGTCCCGTTTCCGACTGAAATCAATGCTATCCGTATAGTACGCCTGTAAAGCAGGAGGAAGAAGCATTCTGCAAAAAGTCGATTTCCGATATGCCTGTGGGCCAATCAGCAAAGGTGACGTACTGTTGGCGTGTTTCTTATCCTATTTTCACTTACACATAATACTACCATATCGCGTTTTAATATTAATTTACAATAAAATAGCTAATTACCATTTCTGATAATCAGCTTTATTATAATAATACCGCTTATAAAAACATAGTAGATTCTATCTCACTATTCATAAAACTGAAATCTCATTTTCTTCTTCGACTTAAAAAACTTCCCTATTT
>ERZ809209.932-NODE-932-length-14513-cov-22.168557_pt1 | contig 14513 bp, 9 predicted proteins | sample MGYA00520514_ERZ809209 | MGnify/ENA primary metagenome ERZ809209 (study PRJEB31576, sample SAMEA3212657) | Homo sapiens | biome: human-gut; feature: human gut; material: fecal | place: Sweden | collected 2012 ...
CTTGATAAGAATAAGGCATTTGAGAGGCTTCCACTCTTGGGTGCCTTTTTCTTTTATACATCAATTGGTGCCGGTTTACACTATGGTTTACACCAACGCAAATCATATATCAATCAGATTAAACATCTGTCAAATTCAATGTGGCAAGGTTCAACATATTAAAAAAAATAGCCTCAACTTACAAAAAATTGAGGCTATCGAAATATCACTTAAAAAGTCTCTCTATTCCCATTCTATAGTCGCATTAGGTTTCGGAGACATATCATAACAAACGCGATTTACATTCTTCACTTCTTTCAGTATACGGTCTGTTATCTTCATCAGGATAGGCCATTCTATCGGTTCGATAGTAGCCGTCATAGCATCTACCGTGTTGACAGCGCGAATAATCACCGGCCAATCAAAAGAACGGGCATTATCACGTACACCAACAGATTTAAAATCGGGTACTACTGTAAAGTATTGCCATACCTTTTTATCCAATCCGGCAATCTGAAACTCTTCACGCAAAATAGCATCGGACTCACGTACAGCCTCCAAACGGTCACGCGTTATAGCACCTAAACAACGTACGCCCAAACCTGGACCAGGGAAAGGTTGACGGTAAACCATCTCATAAGGCAATCCCAACTCCAAGCCACAAGCACGAACTTCATCTTTAAATAATTGGCGCAACGGCTCCACAAGCTCGAACTTAAGGTCTTCAGGCAGCCCACCTACATTATGGTGAGACTTCACCATTTTAGCAGTTTTCGTTCCACTTTCCACAATATCCGGATAAATAGTCCCTTGCCCCAAGAAGTCAATACCATTCAGCTTACGTGCTTCTTCTTCGAACACACGAATAAACTCACCACCAATAATTTTACGTTTCTGTTCCGGATCTTCCACACCTGCCAGTTTATTCAAGAAACGATCGGTTACATCTACATAAATAAGATTTGCTTTCAACTGGTTGCTGAATACCTCAACCACATCTTCAGACTCTCCCTTACGCATCAAACCATGATTAACATGTACGCAAACCAGATTGTTACCAATTGCCTTCAGAAGTAAAGCTGCTACCACAGAGCTATCAACTCCACCCGACAGAGCCAACAATACTTTCTTATCGCCCACCTGACGCTTAATCAACTCTATCTGATCATTGACAAAGTTCTTCATGTTCCAGTTAGCTTCAGCTTTACAAACATCGAAAACAAATGATTTCACTGCCGCCTTTATAGCCTCAATATCATCCGCAAATTCTGCCAACTTCACTTCACAAGTTGCTTTATCGTGACCTGCAGCCATGACGGGAATCCCCAAAGTATAGATAGCCGGATTTACATCAATAGCAACGCCATCAATTACATTATTCGGTCCACCATTAATTATAATACCCTTTACATTGGGCAATGCTTTCAGTTCTTCCACTGTGATATCGTGAGGATAAATCTCACTATAAACTCCTAATGCACGGATGGCGCGAGCCAACACCGTATTCTCATGACTACCCAAGTCAAGGATAACAATCATATCCTGCTTCATCTGATTTTGGTTGTTTTTTAAGTTATTGTATTGTTTATTATTCACTATCGTTTCCAAACGGTCTGCAAATATAAAGATTTTTAGAGAGACTATAATACATTGATTCTCTAAAGTTTCAGAACAGAGTCGCGTTTTTTTGCTGTTATAGTATTCAATTCAACAAAGAATTAAAACAACATAGGAAGTAGATAGCAATAACCCAATTCTTTCATAGACTCCTTCAAAACTATGCCTTCAACCGCATCACAAACCGACTCCCCTTACCCAATTCGCTCTCTACCGTCAGCATACCGCCATGAGCTTCCACAAAATCCTTGGAAATAGATAATCCCAAACCACTGCCTTGCACTTTCGTTCCGGGTACACGGAAATAGCGGTCGAAGATACTTTTGTGATAACGTGGATCAATGCCTTTGCCAAAGTCCTGAACATACAATTCGATCCAGTTTTCATCCTGCCTGGCACCGATAACCACACGCCCGTTTTCTTTTGAATAGCGAATAGCATTACTTAACAGATTCGTCAACACCCAGGCAATCTTCTCACTGTCGACAAAAAGCTTACCGATTTTCTCTTCCGGATACTCCACTTCTATCTGAATATTAAACTTATCCGCTTGCACCTGATTAGCTTTGATCGCGTACTCGATCAATTCAATCGGTTTGGTGATCTTCGGCATCAACTGTAATTTACCAGCTTCCACCTGCGTCATGTTAAGCAATTCTCCGGTGATACTTAACAAACGTTCGCTATTCTCCTTGATACTCTTTGAAAGCTGTTCCTGCTCATCATTCAGCGCACCGACACGCTTATCCTCAAGCAGTTGTAGACTCATCATAATAGCAGCAATCGGAGTTTTCAATTCATGAGAGATCGTTGAAATAAATGTAGTCTTGGCAGAATCCAGTTCTTTGAATTCCGTGATATTCTTAAGTAAAATGACATCACCCAGTTTGCGAGGTTCCCCTTTTTCAGCCTCCGTATTAATGATCGGGACATAAGAGACCTTAAAATAACTTTCCTTATTATCCGCATAAATTTTTAAAGCCTCTTTCTGATCGCTTGGCGTCACCAACTCACGAATTAGTCGGCGGAGCAGGTCATTCTTCAAGGAAAGTTCCTCTGCCGATTTACGAATCACATTCTCCCGTTTCATATTCAGAATACTTAAGGCTTCATCATTGATAAACAAAACCTCACGTTCTGTATTCAGACCGATAATCGGGTCGTTAATACTGTTAACAATAGCTTCTATAAACTTTTTAGCAGAAAGAATATCCGACAAAGTACTGGCACGATATTCAGTCAAACGCTCCGCCATCCGGTTGAAACTGTCAGCCACTTCACGGAACTCTTCATTGTCACTCATGTCGAGACGCTTCTCATAGTTATGATTGGCTATTTCAAGAATTCCTTCTTTCAGTTCCTTAATCGGCTTGCTGATAGAACGAGGTAACCAATAAAGCAATATCAGTCCGGTCAAGATACAGATTCCCCCTGTTATGGAGATCCATAGCAATGCACGTTCCAAGGCAGGCATAGCAGCAGGACTATCAGGCTCTGTCGCAGTCAGAGTTTGAAGATTCACTACTGAAAGTGTTACCAACAAAATAATCATTCCTGCCAACATCCCAATGCCAAGAATCAGTTTCGTTTTAATATTCATAACGTTCATACGATTAATATTATGCAAGTATAATCAAATCTACATTAGCTTGCGACAAATTATTTAAAAACTTTCTATATCCCAGTATAGAACAAATAGCGTATGGCAGCCTCAAATTAGGAGTTCCCATACACACTGTCGATATCTGTTTCTCTTTACAAACCTTGACGATGCTCCCCAAAATGTCTTTCGACTGCACCTGGACAACTTCTCCCCCAAGTTCCGCCACCAGTTTAAAATGATTCAACAAATACCGTTGACTGGCCAAATCAATTCGATCCATACTCTCTCTCGGAGTCTGAACATACAAAGCTATAAAAGTTGTATTATACCGGGTTGCCAACTTTGCCGCCTTTCTGATAATTCGCCGGGGTGTTTTCTCGTGACTACTGATACAAGCCATAAACTTCTCATGCCGAAGTCCGACGGCTACTCCCATCATCACTTCATTCTCCACCTTTTTTTCTACCCGCAACGCCACTTCCTTTAGAGCCAACTCACGCAATTGAAGAATATTCTCGGTTCTAAAGAAATTATCCAATGCTGTCTGAATCTTTTCCGGACGATAGATCTTTCCCGCTTTCAAACGGGCAATCAGTTCTTCTGCCGTCAAGTCAATATTCACCACCTCATCCGCTTCCTGAAGCACACTGTCGGGCACCCGTTCTTTCACTTCAATCCCCGTAATCTCCTGCACTTCTTCATTCACGCTTTCGATGTGCTGAATATTGATTGCCGAAATCACATTGATTCCTTCATCCAACAATGTCATTACATCTTGCCAACGTTTCTCATTCAGACTTCCTTCCACATTGGTATGTGCCAATTCATCCACTATCACAATTTCGGGATGAAGGCGAATAATAGAATCTAAATCCATTTCTTCCAATTCCTTTCCCTTATAGAAGATTTTACGTCGCGGAATGACAGGAAGTCCTTGTAGCATCCCTTCCGTCCCGACACGTCCATGAGTCTCGATATAGCCGATTTTCACGTCCACACCATTTTCCAACAGTTCATGTGCCTCCTGAAGCATACGATATGACTTTCCCACACCGGCTATCATACCGATATAGACCTTAAACTTACCTCGCTGAGATCTCTTTATCAGATCCAGAAAATGCTGTACACTTTGTTCTCTATCATCCATTATGTTGCTCTGTTATTTTAAACATCCTAACCCGTAGCAATCATCACGATCACCACGGGTTCACAAAAATTCATGAGTTTATTTTATGGCCTTAAAGTTACGCCAAATACTAGATGGGCATCCTCCAAACGCGGATTCCATATAGCTTGCACAAATATAGGCAATGAAAATTTATCATTAAAATTGATAGCTTTCGTTGCTTTCAAAGCAAGGTTCGTCACTGCAAAACCATTCACATTATACTGCGGAGTTTCATAAGGAACCACTCCACAGGTAGCATTCAAGTCTACCCCTTTTACGCTGAACGGATAATTCAATTCTACGTAAGAAGAATATGCCTGTTTTTCTTCCCCCTTGTCAGTCATCTTCCTGTCAGCACCGGCAAACATGGTATACCATGCAATAGACAACGGGAATTTTTCAACAGGAAGCGTATAAGCTAATCCTGCTTCAAAATGATGTCCGGTGTCGCCACTCTTAAAATGGAAATAATCATTTGTTAGTTCTCCATTGGCTACATCAGCTTGTCCGTTCCACCAAAGACTGGCTACTGAAAGTGTCGGTCCTGCTTCACCAAACTTATAAGCTGCAGTGAGGTCAATTTCTTTATTACTCTCACTCAAACTGGTTGATCCCCATGCAGTAAGTGAGAAATTACCTACGCTAAATCCCAAAGTCGGTTGAAAAGAAGCGGCACCCCCCTGATAAATACCACGCCATACATACGAACTTACCAAATCACCTTGTATAGTAAACTCTTGTGCTTGTGCATTGCCAGTTCCCAACATACATACGGCCGCTACAGCCATTGTTCCTAAAATACTCTTTTTACTAAAAAAACTTTTCATACTTCTTATCTAATTCTATTTTATGTTCCTGTAAAAAAGCAGCGCCCCATCCCCCCCTGTTTATTTGAACCGCTGGTATCACCCAAACGATTCGGACAGGAACGCTGCTCCTGATCTTCATCTACTTATTACTTTCTTCAAGAGCTATATTCAATTTCAGCACATTCACCTTTTCTGTTCCCAACAATCCCAGGAACGGTTTTTCGATGCTTTTATCAACAATCGCTCTTACTTGTTCTTCTGTTAATCCGCGTGCTTGTGCCACTCTCTTCACTTGTACGTATGCACATTGGGGAGTAATATCAGGATCCAGCCCCGAAGCACTGGCTGTAACCATTTCGGCAGGCACATCCGCACGGTCTAAATAAGGATGATGTACAAGGAAAGTATCAATACGCGCTTTCACTTCATCCAGATATTCCTGATTCGTAGGACCTTTATTACTACCTGCAGAACTCGTAGCATCATATCCGTCACCGGCAGAAGACGGGCGTCCCCAGAAATAAATATCTTTTGTAAACATCTGACCCACATTGGCTGCCCCCACTACTTTTCCATCCAGCGTAGCTACCTCGGCATTTCCCTTATTAGGACCTGCAACCTGCGCAAACAACCACAAGATAAGGATATAGAACACGGAGAAAAAGACACAAAAAGCAAGTGTTATTTTTAATGACTTCAATAAAGTTTTCATTGCTATTGTTTTTTAATTAAAAGAATAAACCTACTACTAAATCTATCAACTTGATTCCCACGAAAGGAGCAATCACACCACCCACACCATAGATCAGCAGATTACGGCGAAGTAAAGCACTTGCACCTATCGGTTTGTATTGCACACCACGCAAAGCCAGCGGAATCAGAATCGGAATAATAATCGCATTAAAAATGACCGCTGAAAGAATGGCGCTTTCAGGACTATGCAGATGCATGATATTCAGAGCTGCCAGTTCAGGAATAGCAATCATAAACAAGGCCGGAACGATCGCAAAATACTTCGCTACGTCATTGGCGATAGAGAAAGTGGTCAGAGTGCCGCGTGTCATCAGCAATTGTTTACCGATTTCCACAATCTCGATCAGTTTCGTCGGATCGTTATCCAGATCGACCATATTACCGGCTTCCTTCGCAGCCTGTGTACCACTATTCATGGCTACACCTACATTGGCTTGTGCCAGAGCAGGAGCATCGTTCGTTCCGTCTCCCATCATTGCAACCAATTTACCAGCCTGCTGTTCCTTCTTGATATATTCCATCTTATCTTCCGGTTTAGCTTCAGCGATAAAATCATCCACACCGGCTTTTTCGGCAATATATTTTGCAGTTAACGGGTTATCTCCTGTCACCATGACCGTCTTCACTCCCATCTTACGCAGACGTTCGAAACGTTCCTGAATACCCGGTTTGATAATATCCTGCAACTCAATGACACCGGTCACTTTCTTGTTTACACATACTACCAACGGCGTACCACCATTACTGGAGATAGAAGAGATAATCTCTTCCACTTCTTTTGGGAATTCATTTCCTTCTCCTTCCACCATCTTACGGATAGCGTCGAAAGCACCTTTACGAATTTGTGTTCCATCTGCCAGGTCTACTCCCGAACATTTGGTTTCAGCCGTAAACTTAATCATTCGTGCTCCCGTTGTATTTAGGTTACGCATACGGATGCCCGACTCGCGTCCCAGTTCTACGATAGACTTACCTTCCGGCGTTTCATCGGACAAGGAGGACAACAGACAAGTCTCTACAAAATCGTGCAAATTGACACCCGGAGCCGTATGGAAATGAGTTGCTTTACGGTTACCGATGGTGATAGTACCCGTTTTATCCAGCAACAACGTATCAATATCACCAGCAGTCTCTACTGCTTTACCGGATTTAGTAATCACGTTGGCACGGAGCGCGCGGTCCATACCGGCAATACCGATGGCAGAGAGAAGTCCACCGATAGTTGTCGGAATCAGACACACAAACAAAGAAATAAGCGAAGCAATGGTGATGACCGTATGACTATAGTCGGCAAACGGTTTCAAGGTAACACACACTATGACGAAAACAAGCGTAAAACCTGCCAGCAGAATAGTCAACGCAATCTCGTTCGGGGTTTTCTGACGGGAAGCACCTTCCACCAATGCAATCATCTTGTCGAGAAAACTTTCTCCCGGTTGAGTAGTCACCAGTACCTTTATATGATCGGACAATACCTTCGTACCACCCGTTACGGAACTCTTGTCGCCACCTGCCTCACGAATAACCGGAGCAGACTCGCCAGTGATAGCACTTTCATCAATAGAAGCCAAGCCTTCAATAATCTCACCATCGGAAGGAATTACGTCTCCGGCCTCACAAACAAACACATCTCCTTTCTTCAACTGTGAAGAACTGACGGTAACGATTTTATTACCTTCCACTTTCTTTGCCGGTGTCTCTTCACGAGTCTTACGCAAGCTGTCGGCCTGTGCTTTACCACGTGCTTCGGCAATAGCTTCGGCAAAATTGGCAAACAACAAGGTTACAAACAGAATGATAAACACGGCAATGTTGTAAGCAAACGAACCTTGTGAAGAATTTACAATGGAGTAAAGCGTTACGAGCAGCATAACTACTGTAGCCACTTCTACTGTAAACATAATCGGGTTCTTTATCATCATCCGTGGGTTCAGTTTCACGAATGACTGTTTCAAACTTTCTATAACTTGCTCCTTTGGAAACAAAGAAGCTGATTTATTATCTTTCATATCTTCTCTAATTCAGTATTACAAACTTAAATGTTCAGCAATTGTGCTCAATGCATGTACCGGGAAGAATGACAGCGCAGCAATAATGAAGATAACCACAAATGTCATGACTCCGAAAGTCAAAGTATCGGTCTTCAATGTGCCGGCACTTTCCGGAATGAATTTCTTCTGTGCCAGTAATCCGGCAATGGCAACCTGCCCGATGATAGGAATAAAACGGCTCAAAATCAGAACAATACCACACGTATAATTCCAGAAATAAGTATTATCTCCCAAACCTTCAAAACCGGAACCGTTATTGGCGGCACAAGAAGTGTACTCGTAAAGTTGCTCACTTAAACCGTGGAATCCCAAGTTGTTCAACCATCCACCTTCACTTTCCACAAAATCAGGGTGATACACATAAATATAACTTGAAAGTGCTGTAAATACCAAAATGACAAACGGATGAAGCAGAGCTACAATCGTAGCGATTTTCATTTCGCGGGCTTCCACTTTCTTACCGAGGAATTCCGGCGTACGTCCTACCATCAAACCGCTGATAAACACTGTAATGATAATAAATGTATAGTAATTCATCCATCCTACACCTACACCGCCAAACCAAGTGTTAATCTGCATATTCAGCATCTCCATCATTCCGGACAGCGGCATAGTAGAATCATGCATGCCATTCACAGAACCATTAGAGGTTACAGTAGTTACAATACTCCATAATGCCGTTGCTCCGGCTCCCAAACGGACCTCTTTACCCTCCATCGCACCATTATCCTGCGCAATTCCCAGTTCATCAATGCGTGGATTACCGCCCATTTCCTGACTGACATTAATACATACGCCTACCAGAAAAGCGAAAAGCATTACTCCGAATATACTGTAAGCCAACTTCTTTCTGCGAGTATAGAAACCCAGCGCAAGTACCATCGCCATCGGGATAATCAGGATAGACCAACATTCTACCATATTAGTAAGATATGTCGGATTCTCCAACGGATGAGAAGAGTTTACACCAAAATAACCACCACCATTTGTACCCAATTGTTTGATAGGAACAATCGCAGCCGTAGGACCTTGAGAAACCATTTGTTCCTGGCCTTCCATCGTAGTTACCTTCATCTTACCGTCAAATCCCATCGGGGTTCCCTGGAGAATCAGGATAAAACCTACAATAAGAGAAAGAGGCAATAAAATACGTGTACAGCTTATTACCAGAAATTGCCAGAAGTTACCAATTGTTTTGGTTGTTTTTGCAGCAATACTCTTCATGATACCTGCCATAGCAGCCATACCCGTTGCGGCAGTGATAAATTGGAAGAGCATGATAACGAACAGTTGTGTAAAATAGGTCAGACCGCTTTCACCGCTATAGTGCTGCAAGTTACAGTTAACCATAAAACTGATACAGGTATTGAATGCCTGATCCGGTGTTTGAGGTCCGTTCCCATCCGGATTCAGAGGCAACCATCCTTGTGAAATTAAAAGCACCATTCCCCAGAAAAACCAAAAAGCATTCAATATTAACAATGCTTTCAAGAACTGTTTCCAGTTCATTTCTTCATTAGGGTCAATTCCACATACTTTATAAATGACTCTTTCAATAGGAGCCATAAAATCAGACCAGGTCTTTTCTCCTCTGTAGACCTTGGCAATGTATTTTCCCAGTGGATAAGCCAGAATCACCATCAAGGCTATCTGAACAACCACGCCTAAAATTTCTGTATTCATATACTTTTTACCTTAAACTGTGTGTGTTACTTTAAAACTTTTCGGGTTTGACGAGCACGTACATCAAATAACCGAAGATCGCAATACCTAATACGAATAATGCTGTGTACATAATCAATTCTCCTTTTTCTTTAAATATTCTCAAACCAGTCTACACATTTCCAAAATAGCCAGAAACAAGCGAAACCGCTTAACAGGCAGAAAATAAATGATAGTGTTATTCCCATGTTTTTACCTTTTAAATGATTACTATTAATTTTCACTTGCCACTCTTTATGCCAAATGCGTGCCATAAAAAACAGAAAATAGATAATGTATTAATATTCAAATAGATACACATCATTAGATACTTTCTATCCATCCAACCTACCCTTCCATTTTGAAAAAAGAATTCTATTTTGAAAAGCTTTATACTTTTCCGGAATTTCAGAAGAGAAAAAATAAGCAAATTATCACTTTGAAAGGGGGATTTTCATTTTGAAAAGGTAAGAGAAGGAAATATAATACTTATAAAACACTGATAATAAGAGATTAGCAACTAATACAAGTCTATTGGTATATGCTTTGCAAAGAGACAGACATGAAACTTTATATTATTGCAAACAGATTACCTGTCAAAGTAGCCGGCACAAACGGCAAATTCGCATTTTCGCGTAGCGAAGGCGGGCTGGCAACAGGTTTGGCTTCTCTTCAGACTTCTTATGAGAAGCACTGGATAGGTTGGCCCGGAATATGTACCAATGAAGAAAAGGACCAACAGGAGATTAACGAGAAACTACAGGAAATGAATTTTCATCCGGTCTTCTTGTCGGAAAAGCAAATTGAAAATTACTACGAAGGATACAGTAACAGTACTATCTGGCCTTTGTGTCATTACTTTTATGCTTATACCTTATATAAGAACTGCTTTTGGCAAGCCTATCAACAAGTCAACCGTCTTTTCTGTGAGGAGATTTGCCAGCTGATACGTCCCGGTGACAAAGTATGGATACAGGATTATCAACTGATGCTACTTCCAGGAATGTTGAGGAAAATATATCCGGAACTCTATATCGGTTATTTCCATCATATCCCGTTCCCCTCCTACGAACTTTTTCGTATTCTGCCAGAGCGTGCCGAGATACTGAAAGGCTTATTGGGAGCCGACTTCATTGCTTTCCATACCCACGACTATATGCGTCACTTCATCAGTGCCGTAGAACGTGTATTACACCTCGACTTTAAACTGGATGAAGTGCAGATCAACAACCGAGTGACCAGAGTAGAGGCATTACCGATGGGAATCAACTATGAATCTTATCATAAGGCTTCGGAAAATAAAGAAGTACACCAAGCTATTGAACGTACCCGGAAACTTTTCGGCGAGCATAAACTCATCCTGTCAGTAGACAGACTGGACTATAGTAAAGGAATACTGCATCGTCTGCATGGCTTCGCCACCTTCCTCGAACATCATTCCGAATATCATGGCAAGGTCACATTAGCGATGGTCATCGTTCCTTCACGTGACCATGTAGGCAGCTATGCGGAACTAAAAACAAAGATCGACGAAGAAATCGGCTCTATCAACGGACGCTACTCCACAATGAACTGGACTCCCGTCTGTTATTTCTACCACGGCTTCTCGCTGGAAGAACTGACCGCCATGTATTATGTAGCCGATATAGCCCTCGTCACTCCACTTCGGGATGGCATGAACCTGGTGGCTAAAGAATACGTAGCTACCAAGTGCGACAATCCGGGCGTACTTATCCTTAGCGAAATGGCAGGTGCCGCTGTAGAACTGACGGACGCTATCCAAATCAATCCGAACGATACGGAACAAATAGAGAATGCGATTTGCCAGGCACTTGAAATGCCGGAAGAGGAGCAAAAGCAGCGCTTGCAACGTATGCAAAGTATTCTGTCTGTACAGACAGTCAACAAATGGGCAGCCGACTTTGTCAATGAACTGAACATGACGTGCATGAAAAACGATCTGTTACGAAAAAAACGCATCGTAGCTGCTACCATCGCACAAATCAAGTTAAAGTATAACCAGGCAAAACAACGCCTTGTTCTGCTGGATTACGATGGTACGCTGGCAGCTCTCAAATCACGTCCCGAAGATGCCCAACCTACACCAGAACTTATTTCTATTCTACAACAATTGGCTAGCGATCCCGCCAATCATATTGTAATCAATAGCGGGCGGGATCATTTTACATTAGAAAAATGGCTCGGTTCCCTTCCTTTTTCTATGGCTGCCGAACATGGAGCTTTCTACAAAGAAAACGGAGTTTGGCATAAAAATATAAAGAAGATAGAATGGGGAGCAGGTATTCTTTCTATCCTACAACTGTTTGTAGACCGAACTCCCCACTCACATCTGGAAGTAAAAGAAACAACCCTGGCATGGCATTATCGTGAAAGTGACGCATGGCTCGGCACATTAAGAGCCCAACAACTTGTCAATGCACTGATCTCAATCTGCACCCGGCAGAAACTACAAATTCTGCAAGGGAATAAAGTGATCGAAATCAAATCGCCGGATTGCAATAAAGGCTCGGAGGTGGGACGTCTATTAGCCAACAGACATTACGATTTCGTAATAGCGATGGGAGACGATACAACAGATGAAGATATGTTTCAGGCATTACCCAAAAACGCTATTAGCATTAAAATAGGTAGCGTATCCGAAGCCGCCAACTATCATCTGTCTGCTCAATCCGACGTACTTCCATTCTTACAATCTTTACTAGGCAAACAAAAAACTGCCACAAAAGAAGGAAGTATTAAGAATCGCCTGACTTTCGCTTTCGACTTTCTCAAAGATCTATTAAAAACTCAATAAAAAGCAATCAATATGAATAATTTAAATTATGGAGTGATAGGTAACTGCCGTACAGCAGCCCTCATTTCGCAGAACGGAAATATCGAATGGCTCTGTTTTCCCGATTTCGATTCTCCTTCTATTTTTGCCAGTCTGCTCGACCGGGAGAAAGGGGGAGCTTTTGGATTCGAAGTTGCCGGAGACTATCGCATCACACAAAGTTATGTTCCGCACACCAATATCCTTTCTACCCAGTTCTCCTCTGATGAAGGAAAATTTGTAGTGCTCGACTATATGCCCTGTTATCGTTCCAAAGACGAAACAGGACATTATTTGCCTGCCGAATTATATCGCTACATACATTGGATAAAAGGAAAACCGCGTTTCAAGATCAACTACCATCCGGCTCCAAACTATGCACAGGGACAAGTGATCCTAAATATAACTCCGCAGTATATAGAGTCCTACTGTTCCTCTGAAAATAAGGACAGACAATATTTATACGCTTCCCTGTCTCTTCAAGACATCAAAGAGAAAAAAGAAATCATTCTTGAGAAAGACGAATTTCTCTTGCTTTCCTATAATGAGAAAGTAATTCCAATTGACATAGAAAGGGAAAAAATAGAATATTGCCGTACGCTAGTATATTGGCTGAACTGGACAGACAGAAGTAATAAATACATTCTATATAATGACGTAATCGAACGAAGTTTGTTGGTTCTGAAACTAATGTCCTATCACAACGGAGCCGTATTAGCAGCACTAACCACAAGTCTTCCGGAAGCTGTAGGAGAAGTCCGCAACTGGGATTATCGTTTTTGCTGGCTCCGGGATGCTTCTATGTCCATCGAAACCATGTTCCAGATCGGACACACTGGTGCAGCTAAACGTTTTATGAAATTTATCCAATCTACATTCGTTTCCAAACATGATTATCAAATTATGTATGGCATCCGGGGCGAGCACCAACTAACTGAAGTGATACTCGACCATTTATCCGGCTACAAACACTCCAAACCTGTACGAATAGGCAATGATGCGTACCACCAGAAACAAAACGACTCTTTTGGTTACCTGATGGACTTGATTTACCAATATTATCGTCTCATGCCCGGTACATTGGACGAAATTGAAGATATGTGGGAGATGGTAAAGAGCATTTTAGCAACCGTAGTAGAAAACTGGAAAAAACCAGATAAAGGGATTTGGGAAATTAGAGGGGAGGGACAACACTTTGTTTCTTCTAAAGTTATGTGCTGGGTAGCCCTAGATCGCGGAGCGAAAATTGCTCAAATGCTTAATAAATACAATTATAGCGAACGTTGGCAACTGGAAGCTGAAAAAATAAAGAAAGACGTAATGAAATACGGCTGGAATAAAGAACTTCAAAGTTTCACACAAACGTACGACAACCAAGCAATGGATTCTTCATTACTATTGATGGAACCTTATGGGTTTATAGAAGCTGATGATATACGCTATCATCAAACAGTGGAAGCTGTCAGGAAAGCTCTTTTTCATAAAGGACTTATGTATCGCTACAACAGCAAAGATGATTTCGGGTTGCCTACTTCTGCTTTTACGATTTGTACATTCTGGCTTATACGAGCACTGTTTGTCACCGGACATAAAGAAGAAGCGCGTTGTCTGTTTGACGAGGTTCTGAAATATTCCAATCACCTCGGATTGTTCAGTGAGGATATTGATTTCGAAACCAAAGAACAGTTGGGAAATTTCCCACAGGCATATTCACATTTGGCATTAGTGAATACTGCTATCCTATTTGCGGAAGAAGAGAAGAGATTATCTTTTATTCGTCCTTAAAAACAGCCCCTCTTGATTTATTGTTGGATCTTTTTGCAAAGTACCAAACTCTATTGAACAAACTACTATGAGATTTGATCTGCTAAAAAGGGCGGTATAAATACCAAAGTAATAAAAAACAGAAAGCCTCGCCCGTCAATAGACAAGCGAGGCTTCTTTAAAACGGCGGCTACCTACTCTCCCACTGTTACGCAGTACCATCGGCGTGACGAGG
>ERZ809209.955-NODE-955-length-14230-cov-19.240564_pt1 | contig 14230 bp, 7 predicted proteins | sample MGYA00520514_ERZ809209 | MGnify/ENA primary metagenome ERZ809209 (study PRJEB31576, sample SAMEA3212657) | Homo sapiens | biome: human-gut; feature: human gut; material: fecal | place: Sweden | collected 2012 ...
GTGTCCCGCCTTAGAAACTCTCGTTTCCTGCCGTGGAAACTGTAATTTCTAATGCCGGAAACGACAGTTCCCCGCCTGGAAACGGGAAGTTAATGTATACAATAAACTTTTGCCCTCCTAGAGAATTGGCTTATGTAAGGTTTATACTGTGTGGCAGATACTTTATCTGCAACCTATCTGCCGCAGGTATCTGCAACGCTCCAACTATTTATCAACTAGTGCATTACACGCGTTTGGTTGCAGGTGGCAGATCTTTTCATGTTTTTTCAACTTTATAGTAGGAGGATTACGCATCAAAATTATACTCACAACCGTAAGTCATAAAACAGATTCACCTCTGTGCCCTCTGTGTACTCTGTGGTGAAAACAGTGCAGACATGAATAAGATTCACTTCTGCGGCCTATATGGTGAATAAATTCAGAACGTTATAGGAAAGTAAAAGAATAACTTCCACGCGAGTGAAGGTTTTCTTTTACTTTTCTTTTTTTATAATAGTTGAAATCATAAAGTAGCTTACTTTTGTTCTTTCTCTTATATTATATAATTTAAAATAACTAGTGATGCAAAAGATGAATAAAAATGGATTTAGCCAATGTGCCGGAGCGTACATTGAGCGTTTGCGAAAAGAAGGGCGATATTCTACCGCTCATGTTTATAAGAATGCTCTTTTTTCTTTTAGTAAGTTTTGTGGAACAGGTAACATATCGTTCAGGCAAGTCACCCGGGAATGTTTACGATGCTATGGACAGCATCTTTACGGGTCCGGATTAAAGCTCAATACGGTTTCTACTTATATGCGTATGTTGCGTAGTATCTATAATCGGGGAGTAGAAGCGGGAAGTGCCCCTTATGTTCCCCGGTTGTTTCATGATGTCTATACAGGCGTGGATATCCGGCAAAAGAAAGCATTGCCTGTGACCGAATTGCACAAACTACTGTATGAAGACCCAAAATCCGAACGTTTGCGTCGTACGCAGACGATTGCAGCTCTGATGTTTCAGTTCTGTGGAATGTCATTCGCGGATTTGGCGCATTTGGAGAAATCGGCTTTAGACCGGAATGTGCTTCAATATAACCGTATCAAGACTAAAACACCTATAAGCCTGGAAATTCTGGAAAGTGCAAAAGAGATGGTGAATCAGCTTCGAAGCAATAAACCCGCTCTTCCTGATTGTCCCGACTATTTATTCGATATTCTGCGTGGTGATAAGAAGCGGAAAGATGAAAAAGCATATAAAGAATATCAGTCTGCTCTTCGTCGTTTTAATAATTCTTTGAAGGATTTGGCGAGAGTGTTGCGCCTGGACTCACCCGTCACTTCATATACCTTCCGACATTCTTGGGCCACTACTGCCAAGTATCGCGGAGTTCCGATTGAAATGATTAGTGAATCGCTGGGACACAAATCTATTAAAACCACACAAATATATCTGAAAGGCTTTGGATTAAGAGAACGCACAGAAGTGAATAGAAAGAATTTATCTTACGTTAAAAATTACAATGTAAGTAGGTGATAGATAGGCAAAGCTTTAATAATCAGTATTTAAATGTATCCGTTACTTCTTAGGTAACGGAATCAAATGTGACGCAAAGATAGACAAAAATATAAATAGCAAACAAATATTCTCCCATTTTTTTTCGTTTTATCTGATGCATACGGCAAAAAAAAATCTGAACATGAAATAATCATATCTTCATGCCCTCTGATTTATATGTCCTGTCTTAAAAAGAATTTCCCCCTTCGCTAAAGGCAAAAACTCTTCTACCACTGTAATTGTCGATGTTTTTCTCTATTCTCATTCCGATTGGTCTTGGTTGTGTGTTTACTGTTACCTAAGAAGTAACAGTATTATATAAGGTAAAAATAGTGGATTAATCAAAAAAGTTTTGAGAATATCTCTATTTAAAAGTATAACATACAAATAAAGATGAAACAAACTAAAGCGGCTTTTAGGAATAAGCCATTTATTTCGTTAAAAGGTAGTATTCTATTTCTGATACTCATTCCGATGAGCGGTCTGATTCATGCGCAATATTCCATGGGAACAACGGGGCAGTTGATGATACCTACCGCTGAAATGCAGGAGACCGGTACATTTATGGGAGGAGTCAATTTCTTACCCGAGCAAGTTACTCCATCGGTTTTCAGTTTTCCTACCATGAACTATTTTGTAGATATGACTCTTTTCTCTTTTATCGAATTCACTTACCGGATGACATTACTCAAAATGACAACCGGTACAGGCAGGACGGGTTATCATAATCAGGACCGTTCTAATACGATTCGTATTCGTCCGCTAAAAGAAAGTCGCTATTTCCCAGCTGTTGTGATTGGTGGAGATGATCTTTTGACGGAGAAGAAGACTCCGTATTGGGGAGCTTATTATGGTGTATTGACAAAGACTATCGGATTTCGTTCGGGAGACCAATTGGCTGTAACGGCCGGATGGTATATTCATCAAGGTGATTGTCGTGTATTTAATAAAGGACCTTTCGGAGGTGTCCGCTATACGCCTTCTTTTTGCAAAGAATTGAAGTTGATGGTGGAATATGATACGCGTGGATGGAATATGGGTGCTGCCATGCGCTTTTGGAAGCATTTGTCCGTCAATGTGTTTACTCGTGAATTTACATGTGTTTCCGCCGGTCTGCGGTATGAATGTACATTAATGCATTAAAAGAAGATGAAAAGGATTGTTAGTGCGACCGCTGTTTTTCTCTGTGGTATTTCTTTGTTACAGGCACAGCCAGTTCGTGTGAGTGAGACACTGAAAGAGTTGGATATGGAGAATATTTCAGTTGTGGAGAAAAGGGACACGATAACTGCGGCTTTTGAGACCTCTGCTTATAGGGGTATTTATAATGGAATTGGTATTGCCATACGTCATTTGGTCGCTATACCGGAAATACCGACTTTGCAGCTACTTATATTAGATAATGCCTTACCACAATTATGCATAACCATCCCTGCAGAATTGATTCAAAAATATCAAGCCGGTGAATGTGCGTTGGATGAAGTGTATCGCAAGATGGGGATGACTACTTCTACCGAAACTGCTGTACGGCAGCTGAAAGGCGTAAAACGAAAAGAAAGTTCTTTCGGTAAGGTCGATTTGGTAGTATATCCCAACGTGATGTTAGTCAATAATGTAACTTATAAGTTGTATAAAGCGGCTCTCGAGTTGCAACCTGCCGTGGAAATGCAATTATGGAAAGGCGCCTCGCTACGGATGCAGGTTTCTTTGCCTATTGTAAGTAATGAAGATGGCAAGTGGAACTGCGTTCGCCTGGGATACATGACTTTTCGTCAGGATTTTCGCTTGGCTAATCATTGGAAAGGATACCTCACAGGCGGTAGTTTCTCGAATGACCGTCAAGGACTTGCAGCAGGCATCGGCTATTTTTCAGCAAATGGTCGGTGGACGGTAGAAGGTGGAGGAGGAATAACCGGCTCTGCTCATTTCTATGGTAGCGAATGGAAAATGAGTCAATGGAAAAGAGTCAATGGACAAATTAGTGTAGGATATTATATTCCGGAAGTGAATACCTTGGTGAAAGTAGAAGGAGATCGCTTTATTTATGGCGATTATGGAGTACGCGGAACTCTTTCACGCTACTTCGGCGAATATATTGTAGGTATATATGGTATGTATACAAATGGAGCAACGAATGCAGGATTCAACTTTTCTATTCCATTACCGGGAAAGAAACGCAGGCGACATCTGCTACAGGTAATGCTTCCCGAATATTTTGCTTTTCAGTATGATATGCGTAGCGGAAATGAATATGCCCATCGTTCGTTGGGCGAAAGTTATAGTGTTGAACCTAAGTCGGCAGAGAATTCACATTTCTGGCAGCCGGATTATATTCGATATTATTTGATTAAAACGAGTGAGAAGTGAAACATGATTGATATTTTAACTAGTATTTTTAACAAATTTGAAACATTATGAAAAGTGTAAAATGGTTTTATGTGGGTGCCATGGCAATAGCCTTGGGTATGTTAACTTTTGCGACAGTAGCCTGTCACGATGATGATGACGATCCGAAACCGGCAGAAGGGGAAGTAATTGAAACTCCAAAACCGGTAGTGGAGTATTACATTATGGGTACGGTGACTTCCGGAGGAACAGCAATGAATGGGGTAAAGGTAAAAGTGGGTAGTAAAAATTACACAACCGACTCGAATGGTAAGTTCTCTGTTACAGAAAGTGCTACAGGTACTTATAGTATTGAAGCGTCTTCTAATGGATATCTTTCACAAAAAACGTCAGTTGTCATTGCAGACAATGCGGAGAATCGTAGTGTGGTAACGGTAGCTTTGGCTTTGACAAAGGAGAGTCCGAAGGAGACTGTGTCAATAACGGCAGTAGAAGAAACTAAGGTAGAGGATAAGAGTGAATCGAATTTGGCAATTGAAGAACCGGGAGAAGTTGCTCCGGAAGAAGTGGTAGAGGATAAACCACTCGTGAAAGTCGAATTGGCAATACCGGCAGGTGCAATTGATACAGAAGCTAGTGCAAGCCTTATTAGTGATGGGAATGTTGGCATTAGTGTAACAACCTTTGTTCCTGCTCCTGCAGAAGTGACTACTGAAGTGAAGGCTGAAGAAGTGAATCAAAATGTAGAAAAAAGCATACCTTTAGCTGCTGCTAAATTTGAACCGTCTGGTTTGAAATTTAAAAATGATGTTACGATTTCTATTCCTAATCCTATCCCTGGAATAACATTTGCTGATGCTGATATGATACTTACTTATCAGAATCCAGATACAGGAGAATGGGGAGATGCAAAAGATAATGATGGAAATGTAATTAAAAATGTATCTTCTACTACAGAAAATGGAGCTGTCACTGCATATACAGCCCAAGTCGATCACTTCTCTGCTTATGCTATAGAGAATAAAGTATACAGCAAGATTAGTAATGAAACTGTGACAACTACTATTCTAGGACAAGCTAGTCGTGATAATAGCGAGAATGCTAAAGCAGTGACTGGTATTGAACTGAAATATAAGGAAAAGTCTGGTTGGGACTATGATAAGAATGATGCTGCTCTTGTTGCTGAAGTAAAATCGCAATTAGGAGCTGGTGCTAGTGCTGAAGATACAAAAACGGTGAATGCAATGGTTGCTTTCATGAAAACTCGTATGTTCTCATTAATGGGATCGGTATCTGGCATTACGGAAACTGAACGTGTTTATAACACTGTAAATGTAAACGGATACACCACTATGAGTTATACTTGCTATGCAAAAGCTCGTACTACCACATTGACGGCTAATGTAAAGTTTAATGGTCAAAACAAGACGGTTTCGATTACAGCAACTCGTTATACCGGAACGGATCATCAATATAAGACGGTTACTTATAATCCGACACATAGCGGCGGTAAGGGTGGTAGTATTTAAGATGTTTTATAGTAAGGGGCTTGGATTCGTTTGTAGCATTGAATCCCTGCCTTAGCCGATTAGGAAAAAGTACAGAGGTACATCTTTACCTAATCGGGGCCACGCATCAGATTTTATTTTGATGCACATTTCCCTGAATATCAACTGTCTGTGAAGATCGTTGATATGATTTGAAACGATTCATTGAATCGATATGTAATATTTTTAATAAAACCCTTTTGAATATGTTCCTTTTTTAATAAACCCTTTGGGGCATGTTCATATAGAGTATAGAGGGAGGAGATCACTGTGAAGCGGTCTCCTCTTTTGCTTTTTGAAAATATTGTATTACGCGAAGTAGTATTGCTAAAATCTGTCTTCCTTGGAGTGTTATTATATTCTTTTTGACTAGATTTGACTAGAAGTAATACCCTAAATTCACAAAACAACTTCCTTTGTCCGTCTGATTGGAGTATCCCAACGATATTTCCAATGGTCCGAAGATGCTGTCCATTCCATAACCTGCACTAACACCGAATAATTGCTTGCCTTTCAATATATCGAAGAAATTACTATCCGTTAGCCCGTAGTTACCCGTCAGCGTGAGATAATGAATGGCTCCCATACGTTGTCTGAACTTAATAGACGCAATCATGATGGTGTTATCCATCAATTCCAGATTGGTGACCCCGGCAAATGGTAATTGCTGTGGAATATAGAAACCGGGTACGTCACCGCCAATGGCATTTTGCAGCGGATAAGGAAAATCTCTTCCGATCAGGATACGTCCATAAATGGAAGGAATGACGGAGAAACGGCGGGTCACAGGGATGACACTTGCCCACGAAGCATTCAATGCTGAAAATGGAGCATGGTCGTTGTATTGTGCCATGTTATCCGTATAAAGCGAATAGGCGGCTCTGAAGTCACTTCCTTTAGAAGGGAAGCGTCCTTTATCGTATGTATTATATTGCACTTGGGCAAAATAACTTAGAAAATGTTCCGATTCCACTTTCAGATCGGAGATTTCAGGTTTCTTGAACAGGAAATCTTTATACTTGTAATATTCAAAACGCAGACCGAGTCCGAAGCGGAAATTCTTGTACCATACATCGGAGAAACCGAATTCTGCCAGATGATATTTATACGTTGTATTATAGGCACGGTCACCTTCCTCGTAAATGTTGATATCGTTGTATTGGAACATATACGAGAAGTTGAAATTACGTTGCTGCATCGGTTCTAGCGTATAGTCTATGCGGGCAGCATATCGTTTACCCAATCGACCGGTAAGAGCCAGGCGGGAAGGAATATGAGTTTTGAGGTCTGCCGTTGCATTCACCAACAAAGACGCGATTTCTTCCGAATCGAAACGGATGCCCAGATTGATTCTTCTTTCATATTTTTCCTGCAACAGGAAGTTGAGGTGATAACCTTCAGGAGTCTCTTTCAACGTATAGCTGGCACTGGAATAGGATTGGCTGCCACGTAATTGATACAAGGCCTGTTCTATTTGTTGAGTGGTAATGTCACTGTTTTCTTTCAGATTACATTTCTTCATCAGCCATTTTTTATCATCCACCTCTACACCGGAAAATGAGATGTCCGTCACATAAACTGTGCGTGCATTGGAAAGAGAAGAATAAGGGCCATGTTGCTTCGGAGTATAATCTTCGGCTATTCCTATCTTCTTTTTCAAGGCAAGCAACGAATTCCATTGTTCTTTAGCCGCTTCTTCGCCTCTTCGCATCAGAGTGTCGATGGCTGCCGGAGTAAAACTGGCGGATGAATATCCCTCCACATTGACACGGATATAAGTATCTGTAAGATCTACATTCTTTTCATGGTTAGACTGGCAGGTGATGTCTACAATCTGTCCCAGAATATCAGGGACGCTATTGAGCTTGTCAGCCTTCTTCAGAGCATTCTGCACGTCTACCCCGATAATAATATCGGCTCCCATGGCTTTCACGACATCTGCTGGATAGTTGTTTACAATGCCGCCGTCCACTAATACCATGCTGTCTTGCCGTACCGGAGTAAATACACCCGGAATAGCCATACTGGCACGCATAGCGGTTGAGAGTATTCCGTCATGGAATACAATTTGCTCTCCATTGACAACATTGGCTGCCACACAAGCAAAAGGAATGGGAAGTTTATTAAAGTTGATGGAGTCATGATACCCCACAGTGAGATCTGAAAATAGGTTAGCCAGATTTTGCCCTTTCATGAGTCCTCCGGTAGCAGCATCTTTGGGAGTTTTGGTGAAAGGGATAGAGACTGTATATTTTTCAGACCGTTCACGATCAGTCAATGACATGGCACTTCGTTTGATACGGTCGCTCAACAGGAATGTCCAATCTTGTTTTCGTACCATGCTGTCCAATTGTTCCGTAGTATAACCGATGGCATACAGACCACCTACGATAGCTCCCATACTAGTGCCGGCTATATAGTCAATAGGAATTCCGGCTTCCTCAATTACTTTCAGTGCTTTGATGTGTGCCATTCCTTTGGCACCGCCGCCGCTTAGAACGACACCTACCTTTTTCCTTTGCTCTTGAGAATGCAGAGAAAAAGGCAATAAGATGCCAATTGATAAAACTAATGTTGAAAAGATTTGTTTTTTCATTAGGATGTGGTCTAGTGTTGATGTTTAATATAATACAAATGTAGAGCATAATTTGTTTAGTTGTTGAAATGGGAACTAAAAAAAATGTTCCAAAAGTCGGAAATGTGGATAATTTCTACACAATACGGTGGATTTCCACACTTTCCACAAAAAGAGGAAAAATGTAATGCTTTGATTGTAAGCGAATAATGTGTGTAGCGCATTTTTGGTATATGAATTGCATAATAGAGTATAGAACAAACATAAGTTAAATTAAATAATAAGATTCGATATGAGATTATTCTTTTCGAAACATGAGTTGAAACTGAGGAGAAAGAGAACCATTGCTGCTATTATATGTATGGTAGTTGTGTTGGGTGTGTACTGGATACTGACCCGACCTCAGAAGGCTGCGCCGGAAATGCCGACAGTCATTGTTGAACCGGTAGTAAAAGACGACGTAGAGATATACGGAGAATATGTGGGGCGTATTCGTGCCCAACAGTTCGTCGAAGTACGTGCCCGTGTGGAAGGTTATCTGGAAAATATGCTTTTTGCCGAAGGTACATATGTCAATAAGAATCAGGTTTTGTTTGTAATCAACCAGGACCAGTATCGTGCCAAAGCAGATAAAGCCAGAGCACAATTGAAAAAAGACGAAGCGCAGGCTTTGAAAGCGGAACGTGATTTAAAACGTATCCGTCCGTTGTTTGAACAGAACGCTGCAAGCCAGTTGGACTTGGATAATGCGGAAGCTGCATATGAAAGTGCCGAGGCAACGGTAGCCATGAGCGAGGCGGATTTGGCACAGGCTGAACTGGAATTGGGTTATACCATTGTTCGTTCGCCCTTATCGGGACACATTAGTGAAAGAAATGTGGACTTGGGTACATTAGTCGGTCCCGGAGGAAAATCATTGCTTGCTACCATTGTGAAGAGTGATACAGTGTTGGTGGATTTCAGTATGACAGCACTCGATTATTTGAAGAGTAAAGAAAGAAACATTAATTTGGGACAGCAGGATTCCACCCGTTCCTGGCAGCCGAATATTACCATTACATTGGCGGATAATACCGTCTATCCATTTAAAGGATATGTGGATTTTGCCGAACCGCAAGTCGATCCTCAAACCGGAACTTTCTCTGTACGTGCAGAAATGCCGAATCCGAAACAAGTATTGTTGCCGGGACAATTTACAAAGGTAAAGTTGTTGCTGGATGTTCGTGAAGGTGCACTGGTTGTTCCGATGAAAGCCGTTACCATCGAAAAGGGTGGAGCATATATTTATACCATGCGCAAAGATAATGCGGTAGAGAAACGTTTTATCGAATTAGGACCGGAAGTCGGGAATAATGTGGTGGTAGAAAGAGGACTGGCAGAAGGAGAAATGGTGGTTGTAGAAGGGTTCCATAAGTTGACTCCGGGCATGAAAGTACGGGTCAGTGATCCGGAAGCCGAAGCTGGGGACAGTATAACTACGACAAAAAATGAAGTGACCGGAGTAAAAGAAAACACTACCGGAACGAAGGATAACGCGAAAGGAGAATAAACGATGAAAGTTACTTTTTTTATAGATAGGCCGGTCTTCTCGGCTGTAATCTCCATCGTGATTGTGATTGTCGGCATTATTGGTCTGACGATGCTTCCGGTGGATCAATATCCGCAGATTACCCCTCCGGTGGTGAAGATCAGCGCATCCTATCCGGGTGCCAGCGCACTTACCGTGTCGCAGGCGGTAGCCACTCCGATTGAGCAGGAAATCAATGGTACGCCGGGTATGCTTTATATGGAATCAAACAGTTCTAACTCCGGAGGTTTTTCGGCAACGGTCACTTTTGACGTATCTGCCGATCCGGATTTGGCAGCTGTTGAGATTCAGAACCGTGTGAAACTGGCGGAATCCCGTCTGCCGGCGGAAGTCATTCAGAATGGTATTTCGGTAGAAAAACAGGCTCCCAGTCAGTTGATGACGCTTTGTTTGACTTCTACTGATCCGAAGTTCGACGAAATTTATTTGAGTAACTTTGCTACTATCAACGTGCTCGATGTAATTCGCCGTATTCCTGGGGTTGGACGTGTATCTAATATCGGTAGCCGCTATTATGCGATGCAGATATGGGCGCAACCCGATAAGTTGGCAAACTTTGGACTGACCGTACAGGATTTACAGAATGCATTGAAGGATCAGAACCGCGAATCAGCGGCCGGTGTATTGGGACAACAACCGGTGCAGGGACTGGATATTACCATTCCTATTACGACTCAAGGACGTTTGTCTTCCGTGGGACAGTTTGAAGATATTGTAGTGCGTGCCAATGCCAACGGGTCTATTATTCGATTGAAAGATGTGGCGCGTGTATCGTTGGAGGCCTCTTCCTATAACACGGAAAGTGGTATCAACGGCGAGAATGCCGCTGTGCTTGGTATTTATATGTTGCCGGGAGCAAATGCGATGGAAGTAGCCGAGAGGGTAAAAGAGGCTATGGATGAGATTAGCAAGAATTTCCCGGAAGGATTGAGTTATGAGATTCCGTTCGATATGACGACCTATATTTCCGAATCTATTCATGAAGTATATAAGACGTTGTTTGAAGCGTTGGTATTAGTTGTATTGGTGGTTTATCTATCCTTGCAGAGCTGGCGTGCAACGTTGATTCCGGTAGTAGCGGTGCCTATTTCATTGATCGGTACTTTCGGATTCATGTTGATTTTCGGTTTCTCGCTGAATATACTGACATTACTCGGATTGATTCTTGCCATCGGTATTGTGGTGGATGATGCGATTGTGGTGGTGGAAGGCGTAGAACATATCATGGAAACGGAACATCTAAGCCCATACGAAGCAACGAAAAAAGCGATGAACGGACTTGCTAGTGCTTTGATTGCCACATCACTGGTATTGGCGGCAGTGTTCGTTCCGGTTAGTTTTTTAAGTGGGATTACAGGGCAGTTGTATCGTCAGTTTACGGTGACGATTGTGGTGTCCGTACTTATTTCTACGGTAGTGGCTCTGACATTGAGCCCGGTGATGTGTTCATTGATTCTGAAGCCGGATAACGGAAAGAAAAAGAATATCGTTTTCCGGAAGATTAATGAATGGCTGGGCATCGGTAGCAATAAATATGTGGCTGCCGTAACTCGCACCATCAAGCATCCTCGCCGGGTTTTGAGTGCTTTTGGTATGGTATTGATCGCTATTATGCTGATTCACCGTATTATTCCGACCAGTTTTTTGCCTGTGGAAGACCAGGGATATTTCAAGATTGAATTGGAACTGCCGGAGGGAGCTACTTTGGAACGTACCCGTATCGTAACAGAACGTGCCATTGCTTATTTGGAAAAGAATCCATATATTGAATATATACAGAACGTAACGGGAAGTAGTCCGCGTGTTGGAAGTAACCAGGGACGTGCTGAACTGACGGTGATCCTGAAACCTTGGGAAGAGCGGAAGAGCACTACTATTGAAAAGATTATGGATACGGTGGAAAAACATTTGAGGGAATATCCAGAATGTAAAGTCTATCTGTCCACTCCTCCGGTTATTCCGGGACTGGGTAGCTCGGGAGGTTTTGAAATGCAATTGGAAGCTCGTGGAGAAGCCACTTTCGATAATTTGGTAGACGCGGCAGATACATTAATGTACTACGCATCCAAACGCAAAGAGCTGGCTGGTCTGTCATCTTCTTTGCAGTCGGAAATACCACAACTCTATTTCGATGTAGACCGTGATAAAGTAAAGATGCTGGGTGTGCCACTGGCTGATGTGTTCTCTACCATGAAGGCTTATACCGGTTCGGTGTATGTGAACGACTTTAATATGTTCAACCGTATATATAAGGTTTACATTCAGGCGGAAGCTCCTTACCGGGAACACAAAGACAACATCAATCTGTTCTTCGTGAAAGCCTCCAATGGAGCGATGGTACCATTGACTTCTTTAGGAAATGCCTCCTATACCACAGGACCGGGAAGTATTAAACGTTTCAATATGTTTACTACGGCCGTTATTCGCGGAGCAGCTGCACAGGGATATAGTTCCGGACAGGCGATGGAAATCATGGAGCAGATTGCCCGTGACCATCTTCCCGATAATATCGGTCTTGAATGGAGTGGCCTTTCTTATCAGGAGAAGCAGGCGGGAGGTCAGACTGGTATGGTGATGGCATTGGTATTCCTGTTCGTATTCCTCTTCCTTGCTGCACAATACGAAAGTTGGACGGTGCCTATTGCCGTGTTGCTCTCTTTACCTGTTGCCGCTTTGGGAGCCTATTTAGGAGTCTGGGTTTGCGGATTGGAGAACGATGTCTATTTCCAGATTGGTCTGGTAATGCTGGTGGGACTTGCCGCTAAGAACGCGATTTTGATTGTAGAGTTTGCAAAAGTACAGGTAGATAAAGGTGAAGACTTGGTGCAGTCGGCTATCTACGCGGCCAAATTGCGTTTCCGTCCGATTCTGATGACTTCTCTCGCATTCGTACTCGGTATGCTTCCGATGGTATTGGCAAGCGGTCCGGGGTCGGCAAGCCGGCAGGCAATCGGTACAGGTGTATTTTTCGGAATGATATTTGCCATTGTATTCGGTATCATTCTTGTGCCGTTCTTCTTTGTGATGGTGTATAAAACAAAGTCGAAAATTTTAAAACATAAGAAATAATGAAACGAAAGAAACTATATATTGCTATTCTGTTACTTGCCGGAGTCTTGACTTCCTGCAAGGTAGGGAAAAGCTATGTCCGTCCTGATCTTCATTTGCCCGACAGCTTGGAAAGAGCGCAAGACTCGATCAGCTTCGGCGATCAGGACTGGAGGGATATTTATACGGATGCTACCTTGAGAAGTCTGATAGAACGTGCACTGGATCATAACAAGGATATGTTGATTGCCGCTGCCCGTGTGAAAGAAATGGCAGCACAGAAACGTATTTCCACCGCTGCGTTACTTCCGGATATCAAAGGAAAAGTAACGGCAGAACGTGAACTCGAAAATCATGGAGGAGATGCTTTCAAGAGATCAGAGACCTTTGAAGCACAATTTCTCGTTTCATGGGAACTTGATCTTTGGGGAAATCTGCGTTGGGCACGTTCGGCCAGTATTGCCGAGTATCTGCAATCTATCGAGGCACAACGCGCATTGCGGATGACGATTGTTGCTGAAGTGGCACAGGCTTACTATGAATTGGTTGCTTTAGATACAGAACTGGACATTGTAAAGCAAACATTGAAAGCCCGTGAAGAAGGAGTACGTTTGGCGCGTATCCGGTTTGCCGGCGGATTGACTTCCGAGACTTCTTATCGACAGGCGCAGGTGGAGTTGGCACGTACGGCAACTTTGGTTCCTGACCTCGAACGTAAAATCTCCCTGAAAGAAAACGATATTGCCTATCTTGCGGGTGAATATCCTAATAAGATAGCCCGTTCCCGTTTGCTTCAGGAATTCAACTCTCCGGAAACACTTCCTGTTGGATTGCCGTCTACATTATTGGAACGTCGTCCCGACATCCGTCAGGCAGAGCAGAAATTGATTGCTGCCAATGCGAAAGTGGGAGTGGCCTATACAAATATGTTCCCGCGTCTTGCCCTGACAGGTGGTTTCGGTAGTGAAAGTACTTCTTTGTCGGAACTTCTGAAATCTCCATACGCAGTGATGGAAGGAGCTTTGCTGACTCCGATTTTTGGCTGGGGAAAGAACCGTGCGGCATTAAAAGCCAAAAAGGCAGCTTATGAGGCTGAAGTACATAGTTATGAAAAAGCCGTACTGGAAGCTTTCAAGGAAACACGTAATGCGATTGTCAACTTCAACAAGATCAAGGAAGTGTACGAACTTCGTGCCAATCTGGAACGTTCGGCCAAGAGCTACATGGACCTGGCACAACTGCAATACATCAATGGAGTTATTAATTATCTGGACGTATTGGATGCCCAACGTGGATATTTTGATGCACAGATTGGGTTGAGTAATGCTATCCGTGACGAGTTGATTGCGGTAGTTCAACTCTATAAGGCTCTTGGTGGAGGCTGGGAACAAAATCCCTAGAATTATCATATCGATTCAGTCATTGAAGAAAACGTAAAGGCTATCTCCCACACCGGGAGGTAGCCTTAATTTTTCTTTCTTCTTCTTTTTGTCTTAAAAACAACAACAGAAGAATTTTCATAATTCGGAAAAAAGTGCGAAATTTGCAACGCTTTTCAAGTTTGACAAGAAACTTACTAACACCTTTAAA
>ERZ809209.962-NODE-962-length-14159-cov-8.971497_pt1 | contig 14159 bp, 25 predicted proteins | sample MGYA00520514_ERZ809209 | MGnify/ENA primary metagenome ERZ809209 (study PRJEB31576, sample SAMEA3212657) | Homo sapiens | biome: human-gut; feature: human gut; material: fecal | place: Sweden | collected 2012 ...
ATGTCCCTAAATGTCCCTAAATGTCCCTAAATGTCCCTAAATGTCCCTAAATGTCTCTAAATGTCTCTAAATGTCTCTAAATGTCTCTAAATGTCTCTAAATGTCTCTAAATGTCTCTAACTGTCCCTAAATGTCTCTAAATGTATCTTAACATCACATAAAGAGCCATAAAGACATATAAAGAGAACAACCATAAGAAACAAAAAGAGACAATAAGTAAGTTATTTTATACTTATTGTCAACCTTAATGCGCCTAAAAGTGTACATATTGTTAATTATCGTCACAATTAGACGTGTAATAGTTATTAGTCGTTGTTACATTATTACTATTACGATTTTGTCTATTGTTATGTATCTTGATTGTATCTTGCTCATTAACTAAGAACTCATGCATTAATGCTCTTAATAGTGACGAACTATCATAGTCATTAATATCACAATAACTCTGAAATGCCGCCTTTTCAGCGGGTGTCAACCGTACAGTTAATGTTGTGGTACGCTTTTCCGCCCGTGCTTGTTCTTTGATTTTTGCAGTATCCATCGTATTTTTCCTTTCTTATAAATAAAAACTATACCGTCATATAGAAATCAATAATTAGACAATGTGTGACATCATGTGATACAGTGTGATTAGCAAAAAGTAACACGGTACCTTGACAGTTGCATAGCTAATGTGTATGACGGTACAGTTGTACATGTATTATAACATGTCATACACACGGCTGCAAGAGCCACTATAGAGAGTGACAGTATCTATAGTGCTTGCAGTAATCGTCAGCATGGGGACGTCAGACGCATGCTAAAAGTTACAATGACTTATGCAACAGAGTGCAAAAAAAGCACTGCTAATAAAAAAAAACTGTAGTAGATAACAGTAAAATATCTACAGTTTATTCGTAACTAATACGTGTTTTTTTTTACATATGGAGGTAACAAATATGGTTTCTAATAAAGATTTTTTCAGATATAGTCGTATCCGGCCTGCTTATAATGGTTATTTTATGGTTTATTTAAAAGCCATAGATAAAGTGTGCTTTACTCAATCTTATCGGAAAGCACAGCAGGTTGTAAAACTTGCAAAAGGACAGCAGACACGGCTTGCAAAGCGTCTAAAAAAAGCACAAAACTGGGTGGTTGAGGATGCAGAAGGAGGTACGCAAAATGACTAAAAAATATTACGCAGAACACTGCTTATACGGTGTCAATACAAGTTATGACAGTTTTAATCGTCAAGCATATTCGTTTTTCGTTTTTGACAGCAAAAAAGAAAGAGATGAATGGGTAAACAAAAGTGCTTATGACCCATACGGAAAACTGGTTGCGGCGGCAACAACGTTAAAAAACGTCCGCTACTGCATGGGACGAAATTTCATCACACACGGTAACATTATCGTACACAGTGTTGATGCTTTCTATGAATAAAGGGTGGAAAAAGAAATGAAAATAATAAAACTACATAGGCAAGATTTCTCACCAGAGACTGTAAAAGAAAAACTACAGTCTCTTTTAAAATGTCCTAATTGGGATGTTATTGAGACCACATCGGCTTTTGGCAACACAAGACGTATCAGCAGGGTACAAATTGCGCTGCTATTAAAAAAGAATTGCCGTATACATAACACAGTTTATTAAGAGATGGAGGAAAAATAAAATGTTTGACGTTGCAAATATGAAAAGTTCGCGGTCAGGATGTGCCGTTGCAAATCAATTTGAAATAATTATGGATACTACAGTAGGTCGTGTTATCTTGTTTCAATCTTATAGCACACCAATTGCCATGACGGTACACCATAGAGTACATAACACAACATACTACATAGCTACAGCTGAAAAATATTCTGTAACAACATCTAAATATCAAAAGATGTTTTACACAAAGTGCGGAAAACACATCATGCGCCAGTATAGCGTGTCTAATTTTTCAGAGTGGATTGAGGCACTACACAATCAAGCGCTTTTTAATGCTTTGTTATTGAAAGAAAGGGAAAGAAAATGTATAGAAAAATAACGCAAGAAAAGCTCTTAAAACGCTATAAGTGTTTTCAAGCACCTATGGATATCATATATCCTCTTTTGAGACGAAACTTTTCACCAGAATATTATTTAACAAACCCAACGAATGGCTGGTTAGCGGATGTTTATATTTTTAATAATGTAGCTATAACAATGGGATTTAAACCTTGTGGGCAACATATTAACACGTCATGGCTAAGAGAATTAGAGAATAGTTTTTATGGAACAGTGCCATGCTATAAACGGCCACAAATTGTTATGCATTTTATTCAAAAATTACAGGGAGGAAACAACAATGGAACTTATTGATTTACTCAAAAATGGATTAATCCGCACATGGCACAACCATAACTTTTTAGTGCACATGCAGTTTACAGATGAAAACTATATTGCAGACACAATCGAGGAGGCAATACAAGTCGCAAACATGACAAGCCTGCAACAAAAAACACTTTCAGCTTATTTAGACGCATTCAAGGAGGTAAAAGATAAAACAGTTATTAAAGATATTTACAATAAAACGATGTTTTTAACATCAAGTTATAACATGGCTGATTATGCAAGAAACTGGTTAGAAAGTTATTTATCAGATATTGTGTATGATATCATAAAAAACTATGTGGACTTCAAGTCATTAGGTGCTACCTTTTATGCCGATGGCTGCTACATAAAGACACCTAAAGGCATCATTGAACGATTATCAAATGTACCCACGCAAGATATATAAAAACGGGCTTGTAATTACTAAAGCACAGTTAGATAAAAGCTGCTGTGCTTTTTTAATTGCAGAAGTACGCCACGGAGCTACATGCTACTTAATGTTTCCTAATGACACACTTTATGTTCTTGAACGCCCTTCATGTACCTACATTACCCTTACAGACAGCCAACCACCACATAGACAATTTCATGTTTTCGTTGAAGACACCAGAGCTATTGAGAGTGTCTTACACAAAGCCAGTTTCATTATATGCAAGTAGCCCTGTATGTCACCATAAGAGGGCTTTTTATTTACCCTAAAAAGGAGGTAGACAACATGTTTCCAATCGATAGAGATACTTTAGAAACCTACATTGCAATAGGAATGTTCCATGGGCTATGTCTTGCTGTGTCTTTATTCATAGCATGGCTTTTATTTTGGTTAATCGGGGGGTGCAAGTGATGGAAGACATTGAACAGAGCCCATTATTTTTAGAAGAGCTTGAAATAGAGTATCAATTCAAGCACCAGGCAGAAGAACAGCTTAAAAGGCATTTGCAAGAGAAGACACAAGCAGGCAAGGCCATAGAGACACCAATAGGCCGTGGCTTAATTGAGTACCTTTATGATACCTTAGCAGCTAACATTGAGGCCTTTTTAGTGGACATTGAGGTACCAAAAAGAGGTGTAAAGTCTATCTATTACCCACTTGTCTTGTGGCTGCTGGGTGTCTATAAAGACAACAGACAAGATTTAGTTACTCTTTTGTCTTTGGCTACAATCACAGAAGCCGTCAATGCGGCACACACAACATTATCACTATCAAGCACGTGCCAAAATATACAACAAGACGTCTTAGAAGAAGCACAGCTACAAGCTTTTTTACAAGAGAACAAGGAAAAAGAGCTAAATACTTTGGTAGGGCTGTCAAGACGAAGAAGTAATTTTTATAGGCGTTATTTTATAAAAAATGTCATGAACCAGACAGACTGGAAAGAAAAACAATGGCCACTAAAAGAAACGATGCTTTTTGGTGCAAAGCTATTAGAAATATGCATGCAAGGAACTGATTTATTCAGTACCCGTTATTGTACAAATTTCAGAGGCAAAGGTGTCGAGTGCATCGAGCCTACAGATGCTTTTCATAAAATATGGAATGCAAATACTCATTATTTATTATCAAGAGCCTATCAGTCTTGTCCAATGATTATGACACCAGCACCATGGAAGTCAGATTTAACAGGCGGTTATTATGGCGAGTTGAATAGTATTCATGGCTTTATTCGTACAGAACGTTACCACACACAGGATAGACAAAATAACTTCTTTTTTAAGCAGTATAAAGAGCAAGTAAAAGCTGCTGATTTAAGTAATGTCTTAAATGCGGTAAATAGTATCCAACAGACACCATGGATTATTAACTCTAAGGTGTTACGGGTAGCAGAACAGCTTGTCAATCAAGGGGGAGACATAGCAGGATTACCACAGATGGAACCCTTTTCAAAGCTACCAACGCTTGAAAATCCAACACCAGAAGAGCTCAAGAGACACAAAAAAGCCGCTAAACTTCTGTATGAAAAGGAAGCCAGCAGACGTGGAAAAGCCCTAAGGGTACACATCAATTTACGAACAGCACAACGATTTGAACAATATGATAAAATTTACTTTCCACACAACATAGACTTTCGAGGACGTATCTACCCGATACCGTCTTTTAGCCCACAAGGCGATGAACTGAATAAAGGATTACTGCTATTTGCAGAACCAGAACTACTGGAAAATGATGAAGACATCCAGTGGTTTTTTATTGCAGGTGCTGAATTTGCGGGAATAGACAAGGTGTCTTTTTCTGATTGTGTCTCCTGGGTAGAAGACAATAAAAGCAACATTTTGGACACTGCTGCCCAGCCGTTAGACATGGTGGACTGGTGGGGTAACTTAGATGCTCCTTTTGAATTCTTAGCGTGGTGCTTTGAATACCAGAAGCTACAGAAGCACCTTGAAGAGCATAATGGTCACGCTAAGGGTTTTACCACAGGTATACCAATAGCTTTCGATGGCACGTGTAGCGGGTTACAACATTTTTCAGCCATCCTTAGAGACCCTATTGGAGCCAAAGAGGTCAACTTAGCGCCTGGGGACAAACCAAACGACATCTATCAGACCGTAGCAGATAAAGTTAATTGTGTCTTAGAGCAGGATGCAAAGACAGGCACAGGAGACACCACGGATGACCACGATAAAATCAAGTACGGTACAAAGACTCTTGCACAGGGCTGGTTGTCCTTTGGTGTCAACAGAAAGGTGACAAAAAGGCCTGTTATGACCCTTGCTTATGGTGCTAAACAGTTTGGTTTCAGAGACCAGATATTGGAAGACACAATTATTTCTCATATAGGTGAGGGACTATTTACGGCTGATAATGCTAACCAGTATGCAGGATACATGGCCAAGCTGATATGGCAAGCAGTACAGACCACAGTTGTTAAGGCTGTAGAAGGTATGGAATGGTTACAACAGGTGGCACGTATGGTCACTAAGAACGGTGAGGTCATACAGTGGACAACACCTATGGGCTTTATTGTCCAGCAGCCATACATGGTTTATAACATAAGAACATATAAGATGCGCTTTTTACACATCGTGAAACGTTTTTATGATATAGAAGTCACAGGTACAGTGGATAGACGCAAGCAGTCACAGGCAATAACCCCCAATTTCATCCACAGCATGGATGCTAGTCATCTACAGATAACCGTAAATAGGGCAGCAGAAGCAAAAATAACTAACTTTGCAATGATACATGACAGCTATGGAACGACACTTGCCAAAGCAGGTTTATTGTTCCGTCTCATTCGAGAGTGCTTTGTAGAAATGTACACAACCAATGATGTTTTAACAGCTTTTGAAAGAGACCTAAGCCCTTTTATAGTAGGTAATCAGAAATTATCATCACAACCAACCAAAGGTACTTTTGATATCAATCAAGTAAAAGAAAGTTTATATGCTTTTCATTAATAGAAGATGGAGGAAATAAAAATGATAATAGATTGTCTTTCTTTATGCTTATTAAATTTTATGGGTGGTTATTTAGTAATCACTAATCCAGAGTTTTTCTATTACTTATCTCTACCTTTTGTCATTGCTAATTTATGTCTTTTATATTTAATAATAGTAAAGGAGTAAAAGATAATGATAGGATGGTTTATATGCATTGCCTTCTTTTCTATTCTTTTCTATGGCTTTTGTATAAGGAGATGATTTGCAATTCATTCCTAAATATAGAGGTAATTGTAGCACTTATATACAAAATTTTAATTGTGGCACTTATTAGAGAGAAGAGAAAGAAAAACATAATGGAACATAAAGGTACATAATGTAACAATAAGGATACTAAATGTTTCACTAAGTGTTTATTATTATTGTTTAACTAAATGTATAACTTATATGTTTAACAATTAGTTACCTATATGTAACCTATATGATACATAAATGTAGCAGATACTTTGTGTCTTAAAAAACAAAACACAGCATGTTGTGCACGCACACACACACACCCAAAATTTTAATTGTGGCACTTATTAGAAGAAAGAACCGTTTTTCTTCTATTTTTTTTTTCATACGGAGGTAGATAAAAATGATAAGTGACAAAGAAGCAAGGCAGTACATTTTACAGCAGCTTTATGATGAGGGTTATAGGTACCTTGCACGAGATGCTACTGATAAGCTTTTTGCTTTTTGTACGCGCCCAGAAAAGAGAGAACAGTATGCCTTTTGGGTGGATAAGCCCACAGACTTTAATGCAAAGCATACATTTATTGTAGATTGTTCTTGTTTTAAAGACATAAAGTGGGCTGATGATAGCCCTTTGAGTATTGCAAGAGAATTAGGCATTATTGATTGGACAAAGGTACCAAAAGACACAAAAGTGCTTGTATGGGACGAACCAGGAGATAGGAAAAAGAAAAGATATTTCTCACATTATCTAACAAAAAACCATACTTTTCCTTTTGCGGTTTATTGTAATGGAGCCACCTCATGGAATGCGGCAGATGGGGTAATTGATTATAGATATTGTGAACTCTTTAATGAGGTGGAGGAACAAGACCATGACTAACTGTACTCCAGAAGAAATTCAGGAGCTTATTGGGCTCTATGAGGACGCTTTAGCGGATGACTTGAATTACTATGAGGACAAGTGTGAAACACCTATTGAGCTTAGTGCTAACATGATGGAAGCCATCCAGGACTGCATGGAAGAACTGGAAGATAAGCTGATTACACTGCTGTTTGAGGGCCAAAGAGCTTATAAGAAAAAGTTTAAGTAACAGGAGGATGTGGAGAAGATGTTGACGGATTCTTTTAATATTAAAGATGGTATTTTATGCCAACTTTATCTAAATAACTATACATATTTAATTCGGACAAACAGGGGAATATTGTGTGCTTGTAAAAAAAAGCCTACAAGGAAAAGGAACAGCTTAGTGTGGATAATAGCTGAAGGAGATTGCTTGATACATGATGTTGGACTTTTTAAAGAGGTGCGTGTTCTTGATAATGAACCAATTAGTATTATAAACCTTCTTAAGAGGCGGGGGATTATAGATGACTAAGTATACAGCAGAGGACATTAATGCCCTTATTGAGGTCATGGAAGATGACCTTTTTGATGACTTGCTGAACCATGTAAGTCATGCACAGACCACTTCAGACATTGTGGATGGCATGGAAGAGAGCATATGGGCACAGGGGGATAAGCTTTCTGAAAAGTTAATCCTTTTATTATTTCCAAGTGAGAAAGGAGGGAGTACGTGACATTAAAGGCAAACGATAGGGTGATAGTGACCAGACCAGATGGCACCATATTTAAGGGTGTCTTTGCATTTAGCACTGGCAAGAATTGTCTTATTTATGTACGTGAAGGTACATTTAAAGGCTTAGTGACCGTCTGTGAAAGCAGGGTAATAAAGGAGGCAGAGGAGGAAGAAGAATGAGTAAGGTAGATGCTTATAATCCCGATTACTATGCCAGCATGCCTGTACAGCCCATTATGGTTATGCATGCTTGTCTGACAAAAGAGGAGTTTATTGGTTATTTACGGGGGTGTCTTATCAAGTACCAGATGCGCAGAGGGCGCAAAGAAGATGTTGAAGACACCGATAAGAAGATTTTGAGGTACAAAAAGTGGCTCAATGAAATTACAAGGAATGGGAGTGTGACCGTATGAACCTAAAAGAACTTCTTGACCGTGTGATTGATTTAGGGGGTTATATTAACCCAGAAGACCCCGTGTACTTTATTAATGAAAAGGGGAAGGACGTGCAGATACTAAGCTCTTTTAGTCTTTCAAACGGACAGGGATTAGTTAGGAATGGGATATATTTTGTAGTAAAGGAAGTAGAGGATGTTACCAACACTAAAAATAAAGAAACTGTATGAGGGGGCTGTCATTCCTGAACATAAAAATAAACAGACAGGATGGCTGCCACTTACTATTGATGAAGATGTAGTCATTTTTAGTCAGGATATTTGTGAAGTGCATACAGGCATTGCTGTTCGGATACCTGCTGGATACCATGGTGAAATTCACACCACGTCTTATTTAGGGCGGCATGGGATTAATTTGGCTAACAGTACAAAAATAATTGATGAAACATACATGGGTGAGGTGTGTCTACTGCTAAGGAATAGCGGGGCAGACGCCTGTCACCTGAAAAAGGGGCAAGTAATTGCTAAATTGGGTCTCATAAAAGACCCTGTTTTTAATATGGCCGTTGTGGATACATTTAACAATGAAGAAGTTATGGAGGATGAAGATTAACATTATGGCAAAGACAGAATATACAAAAATTGTTACCAAAGCTGGTGAAGCTTTTTATGCACATTTAAGAGAACCCGAAACATATGAAGGAAAGGAACTGGGTTACAGCATCCAGCTGAAACTGAATAAAGAAGACACTGATGAATTGATGGGCCAGATTGAAGCGGAACTGGAAAAAGCAAAATCAGAAATGAAGCTGAAGCCAGGCCGTAAATGGTCTAAAGAACCCTTCATGGGCTTTAAAACAGACAAAGATGGCGATATTGTCTTTAAATTTAAAGTGCCGTCTACAATTAAGACCCGTTCGGGAGAAGAACTGCCGAGAACTATTGGTGTCTTTGATGCCGCAGGAAACCCGATTAAGGGAGACAATATTGGGAATGGTTCTACTGTAAAGGTTGCAGCAACATTGATACCGTTCCATGTTTCTAATGCAGTTAATGGTGTCTCTTTGCGGCTGAATGCTGTACAGGTGCTTAACCTTATCGAGTATGGCCAGGGGGGTTCTGCTAAGTCCTATGGCTTTGGTGAAGAAGATGGTTATGTATGTGAGGAAAACACTGTGTCTGCGGACGAGAATGAAGATAATGAAGAATTGGTTGAAGGGGATTTTTAAAAGGTGAGACGTTTTTCACGAAGAGGTGGATGGTCTAATCATATCAACAGAGGGTATAGGTCAGGGTTAGAAGACAACGTGGCCTTGCAGCTACAAGATGCTAAAATCAAAGTAGAGTATGAAAAATATACGATAGATTATAGCATTCCAGAGCAGGTGCACCATTATACACCTGATTTTGTGCTGCCTAATGGTGTCATAGTGGAAACTAAAGGCATCTTTGATGTAGAAGACCGCAAGAAGCACATTTTAATCAAGCAGCAGCATCCTAATTTAGATATTCGGTTTGTCTTTTCATCAGCTGGAACAAAAATATACAAGGGCAGCCCCACGTCTTATGCTGACTGGTGTAAGAAACATGGGTTCAAATATGCTACAAAATGGATTCCAGAAGAGTGGTGGAAAGAAGATAAAAAAGATACAGGAGGCCTCATCATGAAAAATAAAAAGTAAATAAAATGGGTAAATACGTAAAATATTTAAAACGAGAGCAGACAGACTGTCTGATAATTGATAAGAGGGATGTAGAAGATAAGCCCTTACAAGAGATGTTCTGTGAAATGAAAAGAAATGCACGGTTTGATACGGGCTACCACTTTATTATTCACAGGAACGGTAGTGTAGAAGAAGACCATGCTGCTGATGAGGTGGCTGGTATTCAGTTTAAGAAAAAAGCGACTGGCATTGCACTCTTAATTCCAACAGTTAGGGGGAAGATGACAGCTGCTCAAACAAAAGCTTTCAAGGCAATAGTAGCAAGATTAAAAGAGACCTATCAGGGGGTGACACAATCTTATCCCACATTTACTGATGGGTCTCTTTTAGCGATGGAGGGGTGAGAAAAATCGGTGAAATCATTAAAGCACATCTTCCTTGTCCTGATTGTGGAAGTCACGATGCTTTAGCCATCTATGATGATGGACACACGTATTGTTATTCGTGTCATGTAACACATCATGAAACACAGCCTAAAGAAAAGGGTGTTCTGTATGACATAGAAGACTGGCCAACTGTTCCATTAAAAAGGCGGGGGATTACTGAAAAGACATGTAGGCTCTATTCTTATAAAGCGGGGGTGCAAATGGGACAGCCCATTCAGATAGCTTGTTATTTTAATGATAATGGTGTCTGTGTAGGGCAAAAGTTACGATATCCAGATAAGAGGTTTACCACCTTAGGTAAGATAAGTAACCGTTTCTTTGGGCAGCATTTATGGCCAGGGGGCGGGGGAAAGAAGCTGGTAGTGACAGAAGGTGAGATTGATTGCCTTACTGTGTCACAGCTGAATGGTAATAAGTACCCCGTTGTATCTATTCCTAATGGTGTCTCCTCTGCTAAGCGGGTCTTTAAAGAGAACATGGATTGGCTTAATTCCTTTGAACAGGTTATTGTCATGTTTGATATGGATGAGCCAGGACGAAAGGCAGTTAAGGATGTTGAGGGCTTATTGCAGCCTAATAAACTTTATGTAGCCACACTGCCCCTTAAAGACCCTAATGAGTGCCTTTTGGCTGGCAGAGGACAAGAGGTTATCAAAGCTATCTGGAATGCCAAAAAGTACACCCCAGACGGCATTGTGAATGGTGCCGACCTGTGGGAAGAAGTAAGTAAGCAGGAAGACACAGAACAGGGCTTTATGTTTCCTTGGAACATTCCGCTGAATAAGATGACCTGTGGCTTGAGAAAAGGTGAATTAACTGTTTTAACAGCGGGAACAGGTGTAGGCAAAACAACGTTCGTGAGACAAGTTGCTTACGATTTGGGTGTCACAAAGGACCTTAAGGTAGGCTTATTGATGCTTGAAGAGAACGTGAAGCGCACCGCCCGTGGTTTGATGTCTATTGCAGCATCTAAGCGGTTATATATGAATAGGCAGGGTGTCTCTGAAGAAGAGTACAAGCAGGCCTTTGATAAGACATTAGGGACTGGACACTTTATTCTATACGAGCATTTTGGGTCTTTAGATGGTGATAACCTGTTAAGCAAGATACGCTATATGGCCGTGGGAGAGCGGTGTGATTTTATTGTTCTTGACCATATCTCTATTGCTGTGTCTGGTTTAGAAGGAGACAATGAGCGGAAGCTTATTGATATTCTGATGACACAGTTACGCTCTTTAGTTGAAGAGACGGGAGTAGGTTTGATTATAATTTCACATCTAAAGCGTATTGATGGTATGTCACATGAAGAGGGGGCGGCAACATCCCTTTCACAATTACGTGGGTCTGGAGCTATTGCACAGCTGTCCGATACCGTTATTGGTTTAGAGAGAAATCAGCAGGCGGACGGGGAACAAAGAAATAGGGTCCGTATTCGTGTCTTAAAAAACCGCTGGACAGGAGAGACAGGGATTGCGGGTTATCTCTTTTATAACAAGACTACAGACCACTTGGAAGAAACCGAACCCCTATCAGTAGAAGAAAGAGAGGAGGCAGAAGAGGATGGTAGTCCTTTTTGATTGACAATGCTTTTATTTGATATTGAGAGCAATGGGCTTTTAGAGGATATGACAGTTATTCATTGTCTATGCATCTCTGATGGGCATAAAAATATTATTCGTTATGGTCCAGACACCGTGGAAAGGGGCATTAAAAGGTTGCACAATGCCATTCGGTCTGGGGAGGGGGTATGCGGACATAACATCATAAATTTTGATATTCCCGCCATTCAGAAGCTTTATCCATGGTTTTCTATTGATAGGGCCCAGCGAAAGAATATTGTAGACACGCTGGTAATGGCGCGTTTGATATATTCCAATATTGGTGAGTCTGATTATGGTCGATATCGGGCGGGTAAATTACCAGGAACATTGATTGGGTCTCATAAGCTGGCAGCATGGGGTTATCGTTTAGGTGTCCTAAAAGGTACCTATGCGGAAGACACAGAGGATGCGTGGGCTGTCTTTAATGAAGAAATGCTGGACTACAACGAACAGGATGTTGTTGTCACAGAATGTCTTTATGATAAGCTTATGGAACAGAAATATTCACAGACAGCTATAGAGCTTGAGCATAAGATAGCATGGCTTATGGCACAACAGGAACGCAATGGTTTTCCATTTAATGTACAAGAGGCTATAAAACTGGAGGGTGTCTTACGTGCCAGAGCAGCAGTACTGGATGAGGAAATACGAAAGATGGTACCACCTATTCCTGATAAGGTCTTTATTCCTAAAAGGGACAATAAGACCCTTGGGTATGTGAAGGGTGTTCCTATTCAACGCTATAAAGAGTTTAACCCGAACAGCAGACAGCAGATTGAATTTATTATTTGCAAACATTATGGGTATTTACCAGACAATGTGGAACTCTATGCAGAAGATGGGCGCCTTAAGATGGATGAGCAGACCTTTAAGTATCTAAAAGGTGACAAAAAAGCTCCTAAAGAAGTACAGGTGCTTGCTCCTTTATTAGAAGAACAGCTGATGATTTCAAAGCGTTTAGGACAGTTAGCAGACGGCAGTCAGGCATGGCTGTCTCATGTGAAAGCTGATGGGCGCATTCATGGGCGTGTTAATCCTAATGGGGCAGTAACAGGCAGAGCGACACATTCGTCTCCCAATGTTGCCCAGGTGCCACATAATGGTGCTCCTTATGGCAAAGAATGTAGGGCGCTGTTTGGTGTACCAAAGGGGTGGATACAGGCAGGGATAGACGCATGTGGTTTAGAGCTACGGTGTCTTTCCCATTTTTTATACCCCTATGATGAGGGTAAGTATGCTTATGAAGTTGTCCATGGGGATATTCATACGGCGAACCAGAAAGCAGCGGGTCTTGAAAAGAGAGATACGGCGAAAACATTTATTTATGCCTATTTGTATGGGGCGGGGGATGCTAAGATTGGCAAGATTGTTGGGGGTGATGCTACAGAAGGTAAGCGCCTGAAAAAGAAGTTTTTGGCAGCAACACCCGCCATTAAGAACCTTAGAAAGACTATTGAGGGTGTCTTAGTTAAAGAGACCTATCACGGCAAGATTACCAGATGGAAGCGTCATTATCTAAAAGGCTTAGATGGCCGACTATTGCATGTACGGTCTATTCATTCTGCTTTAAATCTTCTGCTCCAAAGTGCAGGCGCTTTGGTTTGTAAATACTGGATAGTACGGACAGAAGAGCGGCTGCTGGACAGGGGATTAAAACATGGTTGGGAAGGTGATTTTGCACTGATGGCTTGGATACATGATGAGCAGCAGGTGGCCTGCCGAACCAGACAGATAGCAGAGATATTTGTACAGGAAGCACAGCTTGCGATGAGAGATACGCAGGCATTTTTTAATTTTAGATGTCAGCTGGATACAGAGGGCATTATAGGTCATAACTGGGAGGAGTGTCATTAAGATGAGAATTGAAGATATTAAAGTGGGACAAAGGGTATGCTGTACGGGGGGGCCTGCATTTTTAGAGGGTTGGGTGGGGACCTGTACTTACATAGCATCAGCGAACCAGGTTGCAATTGAGTTTGATAAAAGCCATATGTCTTTACATACGTGTAGCGAACGTTGTCAAGAAGGCCATGGATGGTGGTGTAGCCCGTTATTTTTGAACCCTGTAAAAGAAGAGGTAGTTGATAACAGCATAGATGTGCACATAGCAAGACTGGAGGATGTTGTAGAAACGTTTTTCACAATAGGTGTTTCAAGACAGGATATGCTTGAGTTATTTAATGATATAAGCAAGAAGCATTTTTCAGAAAAACAGCTTCGGGATAGAATTGCACAAATAAAAGACAAGGTAACAAAATGTCAGAACTAATACAGTTTTTAAAAGAGGTTCATATGCGTTCTCCAGCGTTGCAGAGTGATTTTGCCAGGGAGAACGCCTTTTTTATTGCCGAGGCAGCATCACGGGGGCTAATCTCTTCTGTCATTGAAAACACAGCTTGTAATTATTGGACAGTAACAGAAAAGGGTTTATCTCTGATGTCTTGTGGTGGAGGGGGTGGCTCTTTACGCTTACATTGATTTTTGCATTGCTGTTTGTGTGTTCCGGAATGATGGCTCAGGATAAGATA
>ERZ809209.1002-NODE-1002-length-13738-cov-8.719214_pt1 | contig 13738 bp, 7 predicted proteins | sample MGYA00520514_ERZ809209 | MGnify/ENA primary metagenome ERZ809209 (study PRJEB31576, sample SAMEA3212657) | Homo sapiens | biome: human-gut; feature: human gut; material: fecal | place: Sweden | collected 2012 ...
TCATTCATGCAAGCATGATTCGCAAATTTATGAAAATTGCCTTGGCTCTGAATAGTTACAAACAAATGCAGGAGGAGAATACACATGATAAGAAAAAAGAGAATGGGCAAAGGAATTGCAAAAATACTTTCCGGCTTACTGGTATTCGGAATGGTGGCAGGACTTGTTCCGGCAGTACCGGATGGAACAGTGCATGCGAAGGCTGAAGGGGAAAGTGAGCAGAACGTAACAGCTGCGGGGAATCCTGAGCATAAGCATTGCGTATGCGGAACTGGGGAGCTGACAGCTGGAAATTGTAGTCATGAGGAAAAGGAATGGACAGGGATTTCTGATCTTAATGGAATAACTGGAGAAGGATATTACTATCTGACGCAAGAAGTGACGATCGATAGTGCATGGGAGTGTCCAAATGGCGTAACATTATGCCTGAATGGATACAGCATTACTCGTGAAGGTAATGATGAACAAAACATATATGATGTGGGGGGGAATGCTGTTATTAAAATAAACAACAGCATTAGTTTTGCCCTTACGGACTGTCAGGAAACGGTTGGAACTATTACTCATAAGGCAGGAGTAAGCGGTGAAGGTGTTTATAATGCTGGAAAGTTTACCATGTATAATGGTAAACTTTCCGGTAACAATGGTGGTGTCACAAATCAAGGAACCTTTGAAATGTATGGGGGAACAATCTCTCAGAATACTGCTAAATACGGCGGAGGAGTATATAATAAAGAAACAGGTACATTCAACATGTACAGTGGTACAATCACTGATAATACAGCAAGCCCTGTATATGTAAACTACTATGATGGTGGCGGAGGTGTGTACAATGAAGGTACGTTCAGCATGTCCGGTGGACATATTTTCCAAAACAAGTCCACTAATTATGGTGGAGGAGTAAATAATGGAAGTGGCACATTTGAGATGTCCGGAGGCGAAATCTCTAAGAATACTACCACTAATCGTGGTGGAGGTGTCTTCAACAAGGGAGGCACATTCATTATGTCTGATGCAGCAAAGATTAGTGAAAATAAAGCAATGTATGGTGGCGGAGTCTATAAGGAGAGTGGAACATTCACTATGTCTGGAGGAACAATAACCGGTAATATAGCAGCCGGTTCGTCAACATATGCGTCAGGTGGAGGAGTGTATAATCAAGCAGATGCATTCACTATGTCCGGAGGTACAATAACCCAGAATAAATCACAATATAGTGGTGGAGGAGTAAATAATGGAAGTGGCACATTTGAGATGTCTGGAGGAGCAATAACTGGTAATGAAACAGAAGTGCATGGTGGAGGAGTATATAATAACGGTACGTTCACTATGTCCGGAGGTGAAATAACTCATAATAAATCAGAAAAGTATGGTGGAGGAGTACGGCATGCATCGCAAGTATCTTTTAAAATGAGTGGTACGGCTAAGATTACCAATAACACGGCTATTTCCGATGGAGGCGGTGTTATAGTAGAAAAAGGCCGTGCAATAACTTTGGGTGGTGCGGTAGAGATTACTGGAAATAAAGTTGGAGACAACAGAGATAATAATCTATATCTTGGTCAGGAAACAACGGTGCAAACAGACTCTCTGACAGGAAAAGAAACAATAGGTGTGACTGCATATGATACTCCAACAGATGATTCTCCGGTTACGATTACCAGTGATGTTGCAAGTGCAGGCTGTTTTTTCTCTGATAATAGTGCTTACGAAATAGGTACGGATGCGGGAGCTAGAGTTGTATTAAAATGCAAAGAAAAATTACCTACTGTACCGGATCCTGTCCCAAACAGATTTACATATGATGGAGCAGTACATACTGGTATTGAATTAGGTGAAAATTATACAGTTGCTAGTGGAACAAATAGTGCAACAGATGCAGGTACTTATGAGGTGATTATAAAACCGTCTGCTGGCAAAACATGGGAAGATGGAACAGCAGAAGAAAAGACTTTTAACTGGGAAATCACAAAAGCATCACAGAATGCTCCTGCTAATCTGGAGGGGGTGAAACCTACTACTGCAGATGACAGTGACGGTAAGATTAAAGGCGTGACTCAGCAGATGGAGTACCGTAAATCTGGGGACAGTTCATATACAAATTGCACAGGCACAGAGATTACCGGACTTTCAGCAGGAACCTACGAGGTAAGATACAAAGGGGATAAAAATCATGAGGAAAGTCCAGCCTTTGTGGTAACAGTTCCGGATGCAGATAAGCCTGTTTATATCTTGGAAATTATCAATGGTACAGGTAATGGAACGTATGTGGAGGGTACTGTTGTAACGATTACAGCAAATCCGGCTGCAGATGGAAAAGTATTTGATAAGTGGGTGAAGATGTATGGCGACGCAGTTATTGCTGATGAGAATAGTGCGACAACTACTGTGACAACCAAAATAGCACCAACCCAGATTCAAGCAACCTATAAGGACAGTGAGACAATACCAACACCGAATCCGGAGCCGACGCCGAATCCAAATCCGGGACCTGAGCCAACCCCAACCCCGGAGCCAGCCCCAACACCGGCTCCAAATCCGACACCGGAAGCAACAACCCCGACACCGGATCCAGCACCGGCGACATCAACTCCGGCTGCATCAACCACAACGGCACCGGCAGCTTCGGCAGCTGCAGCACCGGCTCAGGTAACGTATGATATTTTAGATGGAGCGGGCAGCTCATGGACACAGAATACAGATGGAAGCCTTGCAATCAGAGGAAGCGGTGAGATTTCAAAATTCCGCGAGGTCAAGGTGGACGGAGTAACGGTTGATCCGGTCAACTATACGGTCACAGAAGGATCTACCATCATTACCTTCAAACCGGAATACCTTAAGAGTCTGTCAGCAGGAAATCATTCTTTTGAACTTGTCTGGACAGATGGAACAGCGGCAACAAACTTTACGGTAGCCGAAAACGCTGACCAGAGTGCAAAATCTCCAAAGACAGGCGAAGATTTCAGCATGGCACTTTGTACAGCACTTCTGATGGTTTCATGCGCGGGACTTGCAGAAATGTTTGTAAGAAGAAAAAAGAGCAGCTTAAGATAAGCATTTGATATTAGACCTGTGAATGGAATGCCACATGAAATCTTGGATTTTGTAACTACAACAAGAGGAGAGTACACATGATAAGAAAAAAGAGAATGAGCAAAGGAATTGCAAAAATTCTTTCCGGTTTACTGGTGTTTGGAATGGTTGCAGGACTTGTTCCTGCAGCACCGGGTGGAATAGTGCATGCGAAAGCTGCGGAGATAAGCGAGCAGGATGTGACAGCAGCGGAGAATTCTGAGCATAAACATTGCGTATGTGGAACTGGGAAGCTTTCGGTTGAAGGGCATAAGCATGATGAGGAACAGATATGGATAGGGATTAGTAATTTTAGTGACATAAAAGGAGACGGCAATTACTATCTGAAGCAAGATGTGAAGCTTGAAGAGAAATGGAAATGTGAGTATAGAGTAAACTTATGTCTGAATGGACACAGCATTACCCGCACAAATGAAAATCCTGATAGTCATCCTGCTCAGAATGCCGTTATTTACATTGACACAAATGCCATGTTTACCCTTACGGACTGTAAGGAGAATGGGATTATTAAGCACGAAGCTGAAAATACCGGTGCAGGTGTTTACAATAGTGAAGGCTATTTCATCATGTATAATGGTATGATTTCCAAGAGCAGTTGTGGTGTCATAAATGCAGGCGATTTCAACATGTACGGTGGAACAATCTCTGGAAATACCAACAAAAATACCTATAGATATGGTGGAGGAGTATACGTTGATACGAAACATATCTTTAAGATGTATGGTGGAACAATCTCACAGAATACTGCTGCACGTGGCGGAGGTGTATACGTTCACAAGCAGGGTGAATTTCAAATGTATGATGGCCTAATCTCTGGAAATAAGGCTGATTACGGCGGCGGTGTATATAATAGCAACACATTCAATATGTCTGGAGGTACTATAACCAATAATACATCCACTACATCTGGTGGAGGAGTATATAATGAGGCAGGTACATTCGATATGTCTGGAGGTACAATAACCGGTAATACATCAAATCAGTATGGTGGTGGTGTCTTTAAGGCGAGTGGAAACTTCACTATGTCCGGAGGCGAAATCTCTAATAATACTGCTGCTACTCAGGGTGGAGGTGTCAGCAACTTGAATGACACATTCACTATGTCTGATGGAACAACGATTAGTGGGAATAAAGCAATGTATGGTGGAGGAGTATATAACACAGGCAGATTCGATATTCTCGGAGGCATGATAACCGGTAACCAATCAGATAAAGCAGGAGGCGGTGTTTTTCTATCGTCTGGAAATACAATAACTTTAAAAAATACGGCAATAATCATTGAAAATACAGTTGGAGACAACATAAATAATAATCTATATCTTGGCTCGAATATAACGGTGCAAACAGAATCTCTGACGGATAAAGCATGCATAGGCGTGACTACAAAAGAAACACCAAAAGAAAATTCTCCGGTTACGATTACAAGTGATGCTGCAAGTGCAGAATACTTTAGAGCTGATAATAGTGCTTACGAAATAGGTACGGATGCGGTAGCTGGAGTTGTATTAAAATGCAAAGAAAAATTACCTATTGTACCGGATCCTGTTCCAAACAGATTTACATATGATGAAACAGAACATGCTGGTATTGAATTAGGTGAAAATTATACAGTTGCTAGTGGAACAAATAGTGCAACAGATGCAGGTACTTATGAGGTGATTATAAAACCGTCTGCTGGCAAAACATGGGAAGATGGAACAGCAGAAGAAAAGACTTTTAACTGGGAAATCACAAAAGCATCACAGAATGCTCCTGCTAATCTGGAGGGGGTGAAACCTACTACTGCAGATGACAGTGACGGTAAGATTAAAGGCGTGACTCAGCAGATGGAGTACCGTAAATCTGGGGACAGTTCATATACAAATTGCACAGGCACAGAGATTACCGGACTTTCAGCAGGAACCTACGAGGTAAGATACAAAGGGGATAAAAATCATGAGGAAAGTCCAGCCTTTGTGGTAACAGTTCCGGATGCAGATAAACTTGTTTATTTCTTGGAAATTATCAATGGTACAGGATCAGGAATGTATGTGCAGGATTCTGTTGTAGAGATTACAGCAAATACACCTGAAACAGGAAAAGTATTTGATAAGTGGAAAGTGATATCGGGTGACGCAGTCATTGCGGATGTAAATAGTGCAGCAACCACTGTGACAACCATAATGGCATCAACCAAGATTGAAGCAACCTATAAGGACAGTGAGACAACACCAACACCGGATCCAGAACCAACCCCGGAACCAAAACCTGAACCAACACCGAATCCGGAGCCAACCACACCCCCGGCTCCAAATCCTACACCGGAAGCAACAACCCCGACACCGGATCCGGCACCGGCGACATCAACACCGGCTGCATCAACCACAACGGCACCGGCAGCTTCGGCAGCTGCAGCACCGGCTCAGGTAACGTATGATATTTTAGATGGAGCGGGCAGCTCATGGACACAGAATACAGATGGAAGCCTTGTAATCAGAGGAAGCGGTGAGATTTCAAAATTCCGTGAGGTCAAGGTAGACGGAGTTACAGTTGATCCGGTCAACTATACGGTTACAGAAGGATCTACCATCATTACTTTCAAACCGGAATACCTTAAGGGCCTGTCAGCAGGAAATCATTCCTTTGAACTTGTCTGGACAGATGGAACAGCGGCAACGAACTTTACGGTAGCCGAAAACGTTGACCAGAGTGTAAAATCTCCAAAGACAGGCGAAGATTTCAGCATGGTACTTTGTACAGCACTTCTGATGATTTCATGCGCAGGACTTGCGGGAATGTTTGTAAGAAGAAAAAAGAACAGTTTAAGATAAGCATTTGATATTAGACCTGTGGATGGAATACCACATGAAATCTTGGATTTTGAAACTACAGCAAGAGGAGAGTATATATGATAAGAAAAAAGAGAATGAGCAAAGGCATTGCAAAAATACTTTCCGGTTTACTGGTATTCGGAATGGTGGCAGGACTTGTTCCGGCAGTACCGGGTGGAACAGTGCATGCGAAGGCTGCGGATGTAAGTGAGCCGGGTGTGACAGTATATGCGACAAAAGAGCAGTTAATGACAGCATTTACCCCGGATGAAAATGGAACGAATACAAATGTTGGAAAACTTTTATTTGGTAAAAATGCATCTGGTAATGCACAGGATTGGTATATCTTAGGAAAAGACAATGGCGTACATGGAGATAATACTATTATTTTTGCAGCAAGCCCGATGGCAACGGGAATAAATTTTAGTGAGAATCCTGATAAAGAAAAGAATTATCAGAATGGAATTGTCTATTCAAATCATTATGGGGCAAGCAATTTGAGAAAAGTTTTGCAGGGTATGGTGGATGATACAAATTATTTCTCAGATGCAGAGAAAGCACTTATGCAGGAAACGGAAATTAAAACATGGGATTCCAAAAATGACACGACATATACAAATTCTGATAAATTATATGCATTAAATAGTAATTACAGTGACAATAAATATGTATTGGCAGGAAGTGTAGACCAAATTAAAATATCAATAAAACAATATTGTTCAAATGTAAAGAGTATGTGGTTGCGTACACCTTTCCGTACTTCATATTGTCATGTAAATGTAGCAGAAGAGAGTCGAAGTTATACTGGTTTTGCAGGAATTATTGTCAATGATACAAATCAGGAAGTAAGACCAGCCGCTAATCTGGACTTGTCAAATGTCCTTTTTGCATCTGCAGTAACCCATAATAGTAGTGGTACAACCCAGTATGAGGGGATGATTCTTCGCTTGGACGGTAAAGACAGGAACATAGGTACTGTAACATACGATGCTAAAACCCAAAAAGTTAATGTTAACAGAGGAACTACACAGGATGATGTGTATATTATAATTCAATATAAGACTGATGATGTGGAAGGTTGTTTTATTGAAAAAATTGACAAAAATATTGAATTTGATGGAACATATTTTGGCATTGCTGACTTATCAAAATGTAAAATCTGGCTTGAGACGATAGCTTCAGATGGAATGATTTATGCAGTTAAGGAGACAGGAGATACAGCCCAGAATCCGGAACCAAATCCAGAACCAAAACCAGAGCCAACCCCAACACCGGCTCCAAATCCGACACCGGAAGCATCAACCCCGACACCGGATCCGGCACCGGCGACATCAACACCGGCTGCATTAACTACAACAACACCGGCAGCTGCGGCACCGGCTCAGGTAACGTATGATATTTTAGATGGAGCGGGCAGCTCATGGACACAGAATACAGATGGAAGCCTTGCAATCAGAGGAAGCGGTGAGATTTCAAAATTCCGCGAGGTCAAGGTGGACGGAGTAACGGTTGATCCGGTCAACTATACGGTCACAGAAGGATCTACCATCATTACCTTCAAACCGGAATACCTTAAGAGTCTGTCAGCAGGAAATCATTCTTTTGAACTTGTCTGGACAGATGGAACAGCGGCAACAAACTTTACGGTAGCCGAAAACGCTGACCAGAGTGCAAAATCTCCAAAGACAGGCGAAGATTTCAGCATGGCACTTTGTACAGCACTTCTGATGGTTTCATGCGCAGGACTTGCAGGAATGTTTGCGAAAAGAAAAAGAAACCATGTCAGATAAGGCATTGCACAAATAATTTTTCAAATGAAAAATAAGCTGATTACAGAGATAAAAGTGGGCAGGAAATTTACAAAAAAATTCTATTTTTATCAAAAATATGAATAGTAGAAAGAGGAGATTCAAATGAAGAAAAAGTTATTAACAGCATTACTTGTTGGAGCAATGGCTCTTAATATTACAGCATGTGGTGGTTCATCAGATGCAGCAGCACCAGCTGACAATGATCAGCAGACAACTACAACAGACACAGCAGCTGATGATGCAGCAGATACAGAAGAGGATGCAGTGGATGTGGAAGATGCAGCAGAAGCAGCAGACACAACAGAGGAAGAAGGATTTTCCCTTCTTGATGTAACAGCAGATCTTGTTGATGCAGCATTATATGCAGTGGATGATGATAATACAGAGTATGTGATCACACTCTTTAGAGATCCGGATGGATCTAGCTATGTTTCATTAATGATCGTTCCACAGGATGGACAGGGAGATGTCCTTTGTGGAGCATATGATGATTCTAATGTAACAAATGTTACAGATGAAGATAACATTGACTGGACTGAGATCAGCACAACAGATGTTTATACAGGTGATGATTTCTCAGCAGTATTTGTAGAAGCAGACGACGGTTCCGTTGCAATTGCAAATTCAGATTTTTCCCTTGTTATGGAAGGTCAGTATCTGACAGCTGATGAAGCAATCGCTTATATGGGAGCAGCAGCTAACTATATCAACTAGTTTTTTTCAGATATGCGGAGTAATGGAAGAACGGTTGCTTCGCATATCTTTACATAATGTAATTCAAAAATCCTGCACACTTTTATCTCTGTAATCAGCACACATTTATTTATAAGCTGTAAAATTCACATTGAGTTTTACAGCTTTTTGCGTATAATGAAAATATCAGATTACGGATGATCGGAGGTACAATATGACTGGAAAAAAGAATGTTTCACTTCCCTGTGCCGTTGGAAGCACATCATACATTGATACGGTAAAAAACAGCTATTATGTAGATAAAACTCTTTTGATCAGGGATTTAATAGATGGTCATGCAGCTGTCACATTGTTTACCAGACCAAGAAGATTTGGAAAAACATTGGCAGTTGATATGCTGAAGGTCTTTTTTGAAAAAACGGATGAGGACAATTCTGTATATTTTCAGGATAAAAAGATATGGGATTGCGGTGAGTTTTATCGAAAACAGCAGGGAGCATATCCGGTTATATATATCACGTTCAAAGATGTAAAATTCGATAACTGGAAAGATTCTCTGGAAGCTATAAGACTTGTGATACGGGATGAATATATGCGCCATGATGAAATTCTCTCATGGGATGGATTAGATGTAGTTGAGAAGGATTATCTCGACAGGATGCAGAAAGGAACTTTGAGCAATGTTGAATACACAAGGGCGTTGCTTAATTTAAGCCGGATGCTGGAAAAATATCACAACAAAAAGATTGTGGTTTTGATGGATGAATATGATACACCTATCCAGCAGGGACACTCAAAAGGGTTTTATAATGAAGTGATCACTTTTATGAGAAATTTTATGTCGGGCGGATTGAAGGATAATCCGGCACTGGCATTTGGAGTTCTTACAGGCATACTGCGTGTCTCAAAAGAGAATCTGTTCAGTGGATTGAATAATTTGGTTGTAAATTCCGTTTTGGATGAAAAATACAGTGAGTATTTTGGGTTTACATCAGACGAAGTAACAGCTATGGCTGCTTACTATGGACGCGAGGATAAATTGAATGAATTGCGGGAGTGGTATGACGGATATTTGTTTGGAAATCGTGAAATATATAATCCGTGGTCAGTAGCAAATTATTTTAATAATGAGTGTAAACCGAGACCTTTTTGGACGAACACCAGTGATAATGAGATCATTCGTGAAATCATGAGAACATTGACACCGGAAATTGCGGATGACCTGATCTTATTGATGCAGGGGAAACATGTGCAGACTTCATTGAATATGGATGTCATTTACCCAAGAATAACGGATGGCGCAGACAGCATATTTAGCTTTTTGCTTATGGCGGGATATTTGAAGCCGGTAAAGGAAGCAATAGAAACTGAAATAGGCACATTTATGGAATTAGCGCTTCCAAACAAAGAAATCAGAAGAGTCTACAATTCAGAAATCTTGTTCTGGCTAAAAAATACTTTGGATGGAAATGTAATGGCAGATTTGGAGAAGGCATTATATCTGAATGATGGAGACAAATTAAAAGCTGCACTTAGAAAGTATATGCTGACATGTGTAAGCTGTTTTGATGGTGCATCAGAAGGGTTTTATCATGGAATGATGTTAGGATTGTCAGCAGGAGCGTCTGATCGATATTATATTAGATCAAACCGTGAAGCAGGGGATGGACGGTTTGATTTGACACTGGAGCCGAAAACAGCATCAATGCCGGCAATTATAATGGAATTTAAGGCAGTGAAGGAAGAAAAAATGCTTACATCGTCGGCATGCGAGGCATTAAAGCAGATAGAAGATAAACATTACGATACCGATCTGAAAGACAGAGGCATAAAAGAGATATCAAAATATGGAATTGCTTTTTGCGGCAAAAAGGTTGAGATAGCGATGTAAAGCATTACAACTGTAGTCCACGTGGGGGACTTAATGATTTCCACGTCGTTATGGGTATCTTAACTGAATACCGAGGCTGACAACCAGCAGAAAAACTCTTTTTTATAAAGAAATTTTTAGAGGAGTGTGATTAATTGTCACACTCCTCTTTACGTATGAGCTAAAAATGACAACTAAGTTTATAATGTGACACATTAAATAATTGCCTAACTCTGTTTCTTAAAAAACGCCTTTGTTTCCCTGACAACAACCCCACTCAATGCGAACAGTGCGATCATATTTGGCAGAGCCATCAGTCCGTTGAAAATATCGGCGATCGTCCACACAGCGCTGACGGTCATATATGGTCCGATAAATACTGCAAAAATATAAATCCAGCGGTAGACTTTCACATGTTTTAAATTACCGTCGCTTAAATATTCAAGACAGCGTTCGCTGTAATAATCCCAGCCGAGAATCGTTGTAAATGCAAAAAATACAAGGCAGAGCATTAATACAAAAGAGGACACGGCCGGAGGGAAAGGAAGTCCCTGCTGGAATGCGTAAGTGGTGACTTCCACACCTTCTAAGCCTTCGACCTGCCATGCGCCGGTTAAGACGATGGAGAGTCCGGTCAGTGTACAGATTACGATCGTGTCGATAAAAGTTCCGGTCATGCTGACAAGTCCCTGACGGACAGGCTCTTTTGTCTGTGCAGCAGCAGCTGCGATCGGGGCGCTTCCGAGTCCTGCCTCATTTGAGAAAATACCGCGGGCAACACCTTTTTGCATAGCGACAAACATACTTCCGACAGCACCGCCGGTAACAGCTTTCGGTGTGAAAGCAGCGGTTACGATCACTTTAATAGCTGCAGGAATTTCAGTAATATTGCAGATGATCAGGATAACGGCAAAAGCAAAATAAAGGATCGCCATAAATGGTACAACGATCTGGCTCACACTTGCGATCCGTTTTACACCGCCGATCAATACGGCTGCGACACAGACCGTCAGGATCAGGGATGCGATTACGACTGACCAGGAATATTCTCCGAGGAAAGGAAGGATCTTGACACAGTGTGCATTGTCCGGATCAAAGAAACCGTTGATCGCACTTGCGATACCGTTGACCTGGCTGAAAGTTCCGATACCGAAAAGTCCGACACAGACGCCGAAAAATGCAAAAAGCTTCGCAAGCCATTTCCAGTTTTTTCCCATTCCCTGTTCAATATAATAGAAAGGACCGCCAAGGCTGTGGCCGTCAGGAGCAACGACACGGTATTTGACAGCTAAAAGTCCTTCGGAATATTTGGTAGCCATTCCGAGAAAAGCGGCTGCGACCATCCAGAACAGAGCGCCCGGACCGCCGGCGCAGACAGCGGTTGCAACACCAACGATATTACCGGTACCGATCGTTGCGCTCAAAGCAGTACAGAGAGCTGCAAAACTGGAAATTTCGCCTTCTGCCTCTTCCTCATTCTGGATCATCCATTTCAGCGCAAGGGGAAGCTTCCGGATCTGTAACAGACCGAGGCGCACCGTAAGCAGCAGGCCGCCCGCCATGATCAGCACCATTAATGGCACACCCCAGACAAAATTGTCAACATTGACAAGAAAATCATTAATTACACTCCACATGTTTCTAATCCTCTATCTTTCTTTCAATATATACATCGAGTGCATGCAGTATCACAGAAAAATATCTTGCAATGAAAATGGGATGATGACCGGAAACAGGATGAACTGACAGAAAAATATCCCATATAAAAATATATGGGATAGGAAGATACATAATCAGAAAACTTCATATAAAATGAAATCTTATGTGTGCAATTAAGATATCTTCTCTGTCCGCTTGCCTGAGAGATTCATACGAAAACGTATGTTGCACCTTCGGCCCCCGGTTCATCCGGGTGTCTCCAGAGAGTCGATCCATTTACAGTTGCACCGGTATGACCGGCACCTGAGAGTGTTACTCCTTCGGTAGACTTGCGTCGTTTTCCTGCAAACTTCATCTCGAAATTGTTGATTCAACTATATCGTGTAAGAATACAAATTGCAAGGAGGTTTTTCCTGTTTTCCTGCATTTATGCAAAAAAATAGGGAGAAAAAACTGATTCATAAGAAACGCTTATAAAAGAAAACAAGTATACGAAAATATAGGTAGAAGAATAAAACTGTCAAATTCTGAAAAAAATATAAAAAGTGTGAAAATGTCTTGATGTTTCGGAAATTTTGAGAGAAACTAAAAGAAGAATGACAACAGAGTAACAGGCAGAGATCCGTGCATCTTCGGAACGTGATCGCGGAGATATGGATTGATGATGAAAAAGTGTAAGAGAAGGGGGATTTTTTTATGCTGCAGGAATGGAAAGCAATGGAAAAACCGGAGGAGGAAGAGATCAGGGTGCGCCTTGCCGCTGCAAAAGAAAAGTTAGCAAAGCAGCAGCTTTTGATCAAAGAGCAGAAGATACCGGTACTTGTGCTCATGGAAGGCTGGGGAACCGCCGGAAAAGGTTCCGTGATCGGTCAGGTGATCCAGAATATCGATCCGCGTTTCTTCAAGGTGGAATCAATGGGAGAAAAGAGTGAGGAAGAGCGTCGAAAACCATTTTTATACCGCTATTTCAAACGAATTCCGGAAGAAGGAAAATTCGTATTTCTCGATTCGGGCTGGATGGATGAGATCGTAAAAGACGAGCTGCACGGAAAACTTTCCGATGAGGATTACGCAAAAAGAATCGAGAGTGTGAGACGTTTTGAGCGCCAGCTTACCGATAATGGTTATCTGGTCATGAAATTTTTCCTGCATATCTCGGAGAAAGAACAGGCAAAACGGATCGAACACTTGGAGCATGAAAAAGATACGGTCTGGCGTGTCAGCAAAAATGATCTCTGGCAGAACCGGCATTATGAGAAGTGCGAAGAGGCATTTTCTTCCTATATGAAAAACACAAATATGCCGTCTGCGCCGTGGTACATTATTGATGCAAAGTCAAGAAAATGGACGGAACTTCAGGTTTTAGAGACATTGACACAGGGAATCGAGATTGCGCTGAGTAATCAGAAACTGGCAGTGCCTCTTTTGCAGAATGTTTTCCCATTAGTCCCAATGCCACTTTTGGCAGAAGTGCCTTTGGACAAAGAGATTGAGGCGGATGAGTACCGCAAAGAACTGAAAGAATTGCAGAATCGGCTTGGAGAACTGCACAACCGTCTTTACCGGAAAAAAGTACCGGTCATCATCGCTTATGAGGGCTGGGATGCAGCAGGAAAAGGCGGCAACATCAAGCGGATTGCAGGAGCACTTGATCCGCGCGGTTATGAAGTACATCCGATCGCAAGCCCGGAACCTCATGAGAAAGCAAGACATTACCTGTGGCGTTTCTGGACGAGACTGCCGAAAACAGGACATATCGCTATTTTTGACCGCACCTGGTACGGAAGAGTGATGGTGGAGCG
>ERZ809209.1013-NODE-1013-length-13644-cov-7.355435_pt1 | contig 13644 bp, 10 predicted proteins | sample MGYA00520514_ERZ809209 | MGnify/ENA primary metagenome ERZ809209 (study PRJEB31576, sample SAMEA3212657) | Homo sapiens | biome: human-gut; feature: human gut; material: fecal | place: Sweden | collected 2012 ...
AAAGCAACAAAATAGTTGTGAAATAAGAAAACGGCTGCCTTTTCTGGCGGCCGTTTTTGTAGTTCACATTTACAGGAAAAAGAAGGGAGGCAGGAGAATGCAAAAAGGACTTTGGATCTATCTGATCGTTATGAATCTCATTGGACTTGCAGTGATGGCAATGGACAAAAGCAAGGCGCGGCATCATGCATGGCGGATACCGGAGAAAACACTTTTCCTTGTGAGCATTTTAGGCGGCAGTGTCGGAACGTGGGCCGGCATGTATCTGTTTCATCATAAGACAAAGCACTGGTATTTTGTGGTGGGAATGCCACTTATTCTGATCTTACAGATATGCATCGCGGCATTGATCGGGAATATGCATGGGTTTGGGATGTGATAAATGCATGGTTTGCGATGTTTTATAAGAAATAGAAAAATAAATTAGCAATTGAATATTTTCAGAAAGTCCTTTATAATGAAGTTTAAAATCTGGCAAAGACATATGTCTCTGTCAAAAAGACAACTGAGGAAAATCAATTTTCAGATGATCAAAAGATAAAGCTGATAGAATGAAAATATATTTTCCGTCGAAGGACAAGGAGGATTTTATGTACACATTAGAAGATATTCAGGCAGTAGATATGGAAGTCGCACAGGCAATTACCGATGAACTTGACAGACAGAACAGTCATATTGAGCTGATCGCATCCGAAAACTGGGTAAGCCCGGCGGTTATGTCAGCAATGGGAAGTGTCCTGACGAATAAATATGCGGAAGGTTATCCGGGAAAGAGATATTACGGTGGCTGCGAGTGCGTGGACGTTGTGGAAGAATTGGCAAGAGAGCGCGCAAAAGAATTATTTGGGTGTGAGTATGTCAATGTGCAGCCACATTCCGGTGCGCAGGCAAATATGGCGGTACAGTTTGCAGTTTTAAAACCGGGTGATACGATCATGGGAATGAACTTAGACCATGGTGGACATCTGACACATGGTTCTCCGGTCAATTTTTCCGGAAGTTATTTTCATGTAGTGCCATATGGTGTCAATGACGAGGGATTCATTGATTATGATAAAGTGGAAGAGCTTGCAATGGAATGTAAACCGAAAATGATCATTGCAGGAGCATCCGCTTATGCGAGAACTATTGATTTCAAGAAATTCCGTGAGATCGCAGACGCATGTGGTGCAGTGCTCATGGTTGATATGGCACATATTGCAGGACTTGTGGCAGCAGGACTTCATCCAAGCCCAATTCCATATGCACACGTTGTGACGACCACGACACACAAGACATTGCGCGGACCGAGAGGCGGAATGATTTTGAGCAGTCAGGAAGTTGCGGACAAGTATAACTTTAACAAAGCAATCTTCCCAGGTATTCAGGGCGGACCACTGATGCATGTGATCGCAGCTAAGGCAGTCTGCTTCAAAGAGGCATTGCAGCCGGAATTTAAGGTTTACCAGCAGAATATTATTGACAACGCACAGGCACTCTGCAAGGGACTGATGGATCGTGGAATTAAGATCGTATCCGGTGGAACAGACAATCACCTCATGCTCGTAGATCTGACCAATTATGATCTTACCGGAAAAGCAGTTGAGAAACTTCTGGATTCCGTCAACATTACCTGCAATAAGAATACCATTCCAAACGACCCGAAATCTCCATTTGTGACAAGTGGTGTACGTCTTGGAACTCCGGCGGTAACTTCCCGCGGATTAAACACGGCTGATATGGATCAGATCGCAGAGGCGATCGCAATGATGATCAAAGAGGGTGAGCCGGCAGCTGACAAGGCAAAGGCGATCGTGAAATCTTTGACAGAGAAATATCCATTGAAATAAAATAAATTTTTTTGTTGAATAAGAAGTGGTTATCTGCTTCATGAGTAAAAAAGCCTCCCGATAAAAATGTGGGAATTGCGATGAAAGGCAATCCGGATCATTTTTGCCGGGAGGCTTTTGTGGTTTAGGAATGCAGCGTTTTGCAAAAAAATAAGAGTTTAGCAGAAATGATCATCTTGCGAGCACATCAATGATCTGACCAACGTACATGGTGTGCATATCGCCGTCTTTGTACCATTTGTCAGCAATCTCGGAATCGAGGAAGGAATCATCCGTGATTCTGGTAGCAGACATTTTTTCACAGACCAAAACAAGATTTCCCTCATCAATGTATGGGATTCCATGCCGGTAGTCCACGGTAAGCCCTGCGTTTGCAATCTTATCCTCGTTCCGGCCGGAATGGGAGCCACAGTAATTCAAGGCATCGCGGTACTGGTCACTTACAAATGTAAGGGAGAAAAAGTCTCCCGCATCGATCAGTTCCTTGGTATATCTGGAATCACGGACAAAAACATAGACAACATTTTTGCCCCATAAAACACCAACACCGCCCCAGCTAATGGTCATTGTATTGGATTCCTGTTTATTTCCGGCTGTGAGCAGTGCCCATTCTTTGCCGATTTTCGTAAATGGATTCATGTCCAGCATATCAACTGGAATTGGCTGAAATGTATGCATAGGGATCACCTCTCATAATTTTTTTAGGTAGTTTTATTATATTACAGGAGAGTGGAAAAGTCACTTGAAAAAGAAAATAAAATCAGGTTATAGAAAATAAAACAGATAATAACTAATAGTTATACATAACATAAGGCTTCGGAATAATCTTGACATGAAAAAAAGAAAGTATCATAATGGTTGTCAAAGTTAATTTTCCAAAAGTGTAATGGGAAAAGGAGGCCAAATCCTCTGCTCCTGTAAGGACAGTCGCATTTGCTTCGCAAACAAGGAGGATATTATGGATATCAGATTTGAAAAAAGACCGGTATTAAAGGAGAAACCAGACCAGAAGAATCTTGGTTTTGGTAAGTATATGACAGATTACATGTTTGTCATGGATTGGACAAAAGAAGACGGATGGAAAGATGCAAGAATCGTTCCGGAAGGACCTATCACAATGGATCCGGCATGTGTGACACTTCACTATGCACAGGAAACATTTGAAGGTATGAAAGCATACCGTACAGCAGAAGGAAAAATCCAGCTGTTCCGTCCAGAGATGAACGCAAAGAGAATGATCAATTCCAACGCAAGACTTTGCATGCCGGAATTCCCAGTTGATATGTTTGTCGAAGCAGTGGAAGCACTTGTAAAAGTAGAAGCTGACTGGGTTCCATCTGAACCAAACACTTCACTTTATATCAGACCATTTATGTTTGCAACAGAAGCAGCACTCGGCGTACATATGGCAAACGCATACAAGTTTATGATTATCTGCTGCCCGGTAGGTGCTTACTATGCAGCAGGTCTTAACCCGGTTAAGATTCTGGTTGAGGATGAACTTGTCCGTGCAGTAAAAGGTGGTACAGGCTTTACAAAATGTGGTGGTAACTACGCAGGTTCTATTTTAGGACAGGTGAAAGCAGAAAAACTTGGTTATGCACAGGTTCTCTGGTTAGATGGTGAGCATCGTAAATATGTAGAGGAAGTTGGAACCATGAACATCATGTTCAAGATTGCCGGTGAAATCTACACAGCACCGATCGAAGGAACCGTTCTTCCGGGTGTTACAAGAGATTCCATGATCCATCTGCTTCGTGACTGGGGTTACAAAGTAAATGAGACAAGACTTTCCGTAGATGATCTGATGAAAGCCGGACATGACGGTACATTGGAAGAGGTATTTGGTACAGGTACAGCAGCCGTTATCTCACCAGTTGGAGAACTTCGTTACAAAGATGATGTTGTGACAGTCAACAACTTTGAGATCGGTGAACTGACACAGAAATTATATGATACCTTAACCGGTATCCAGTGGGGAAGAATCCCGGATAAATATGGCTGGACAGTAGAAGTAAAATAACTTCTGGACATTTTTCACATATCATAGTATAGTAATCATGTTATAGATGCCTTCATAGATGTAGCAGCATTTATGAAGGCATTTACAATATATATAGCACATTGATAATCGAATAAGGTTTATATTTTCAGATATGCGATCCTGTCTGTGACTGATTGCAGACATTTAGGTTTCTCTTCTAGCGCCATGTACCTGTGAGGACGACCATACACAGGTTAACGAGGAAAAGGGTTATCGAAAATTCGGCGGACGCCCTTTCGTACTTCCCAGTGCGAGATATGCCGGCAAATATGCAGGTGACTGCAAAACAAATACGGTATAATGGGACAATTGAATTCGAATATGATTTAAATTTTAAATAGAAAAGAAGAGGAAATTTAATATGTGTGGAATTATAGGTTATACAGGCAGTGAAAACGTAAAAGATGTTTTATTAGATGCGTTGGAATTATTAGAGTATCGTGGATATGACAGTGCGGGTATTGCAGTGAAAGACGAAACTTCCCATGTGACAAATGTTTATAAATGTGCCGGAAGAGTAAGTGATTTAAGAGCAATTTGTGATTCGAAGAAGATTTTGTCTACCTGCGGTATCGGACATACAAGATGGGCAACTCACGGTGGAGTTACGGATCAGAATGCACATCCGCATCAGCAGGGAAAAGTGACTCTGGTTCATAACGGGATCATCGAAAACTATCGTGAGCTGATCGCTGATTACGATTTGCAGGAAATCCTTCATTCTGAAACAGATAGTGAAGTTGCGGCTGCATTATTAAATCATTATTATAAGGGAAATCCCAAGGAAGCAATCAAGAAAGCAGTAAGTAAATTAAAGGGTACCTTTGCGCTTGTGATCCTGTTTGAAGATCAGCCGGATGTGATCTACTCGATCCGGAATGTCAGCCCGATCGTTGCAACCATATGCAAAGAGGGAGCAATGCTTGCATCAGATCTGACTGCACTCTGCCGTTTTACAAATGAATACTTTGTTGTACCGGAATATCACATTTTAGAGTTGCACAAAGATCATGTGGTACTTACGGATTTAAATGACAATGTGGTAGAACCAGAATTTTTGTCCGTTGACTGGGAGTTGAACAGCGCGGGAAAGAATGGTTATCCATTTTATATGGAAAAAGAGATTATGGAGCAGCCGGAAGCAATCAAGAATACGATCAAAGACCGTATCGTGAACGGTCTGCCTGATTTTACTTCGGATGGTGTGCCGGATTCTCTTTTTACAGACTGTGACAGAATTTGTGTGGTAGCATGCGGAACAGCCATGCATGCGGGACTTGTGGCACAGGCTCTTGTAAAATCTATCGTTCATGTGCAGATGGACGTAGAACTTGCATCAGAGTTTATGTATTCCGATCCGGTCATTGATGAGAAAACATTGGTGATCGCAGTATCACAGTCCGGTGAGACAATTGATACCTTGGAAGCATTAAAATATGCGAAGAGACAGGGCGCAAAATGTTTATCCGTTATCAACGTAAAAGGTTCTTCCATTGCAAGAGAAAGTGATTATGTGTTATACACCGCAGCAGGACCTGAAATTGCAGTGGCAAGTACAAAAGCTTACACAACACAGCTTTCCGTATTTTATCTTGTGGTTGCAAAAATGGCATTATTGCGAGGTGTCTACACAGAGGAGCAGACAAAGAGCTTTATCGCAGAATTAGAGCGTGTTCCGGAAGTGATGCAGAAAGTATTGGAGAAAAGACGTGACATCCATGTGATCGCAAAGAAGATTCTGGAAGCAAAGGATCTGTTTATGATCGGACGTGGACTGGATTACTCTATTTTACTGGAAGGATCATTGAAACTGAAAGAGGTTTCTTATATTCACTCTGAGGCTTATGCCTCCGGCGAATTAAAACACGGACCAATTGCACTGATCACGACTAACACACCGGTTGTTGCAACGGTAACACAGGAAAAACTCATGTCAAAAGAGCTTTCCAATATTAAGGAAGTAAAATCCAGAGGTGCAGATATTGTATTATTTATCAAAGAGGCACTTTCCGGTGATCTTGATACCGAATATCAGGTGATCAAGCTTCCGGATATGCAGGATGAATTTATGGTTTTACCTGCATCGGTTGCATTACAGCTTTTAGCATATTACGTGTCATCCGATAAGGGATTTGATGTTGATAAGCCAAGAAATCTGGCGAAGGTAGTTACGGTAGAGTAAGAATTAAGTTTTGGGGGATTTGGATAAAGAACGGAAATAAAAATTGAGAAGTTGGGAAATCGAATGTTTTGCACAGGAAGCAGAACAGGATCGCATGTCTGAGCATATAATATAAGGAAATATAGGAAGAGGTTGTTCATGCCAGATATCAAATATGCCCAGACAGAGGCTGTAGATAAAGGAAGCCTCAAGGTAGAAGTACTTGCGAACCGGACCAGACGACCGATCGAGGGAGCGAAAATCACGATTTCCTATTCGGGCAAGCCGGATTCCACGGTGGAGGAGGTAAGCGCAGATGATTCAGGAATGTCGGAGAAACTTACGCTTGATGCGCCTCCGCTTGAATACTCGATGGAACCCTCCGAAAATCAGCCATTTGCCCAATATACGGTCAAAGTTACCGCACCGGGATATCGTCCCGTCAGTATTTCGGGTGTTCAGGTTTTTTCAGAGCAGCTCGCATTGCAACAGGTGCGAATGGCGGAAGAAAATGAGGAAGAAAATCAAATAGATTCCATTGTGATTCCGGTCAATACGTTGTTTGGCAATTTCCCGGCAAAAATAGCAGAGTCCGAGATCAAGCCTGTCTCCGACTCAGGGGAGATCGTGCTGAGTAAAGTGGTGATCCCGGAATTTGTCGTTGTTCATGACGGACCGCCATCGGATCCCAATGCGGCAAATTATTATGTCCGTTACCGGGATTACATCAAAAATGTGGCATCCAGCGAGATATACAGCACGTGGCCGGACAGCACGCTGCGTGCCAATATCCTTGCGATCATGTCCTTTACGTTAAACAGGGTTTACACGGAATGGTACCGGAACAAAGGCTATAACTTCACCATCACAACATCCACTGCTTATGACCAGAAATTTGTATATGGAAGAAATATTTTCCAGAGTATCTCGGATGTGGTAGAGGAAATGTTCCAGAATTATCTTTCCAGACCGAATGTGAGACAGCCAATCCTGACGCAGTATTGTGACGGACAGCGCGTGACGTGCAGCAACTGGCTGAGCCAGTGGGGAAGCAAATATCTTGGGGATCAGAACTACGAAACGATAGAAATTCTCCGTTATTATTATGGTGATAATATGTTTATCAATACAGCGGAGGAGATTTCCGGTATCCCTGCATCCTGGCCGCGGTATAATCTGGAAGTGGGCGCTGCCGGAGATAAGGTCCGGCAGATCCAGGAACAGTTAGCGAGAATCTCGCAGGCTTATCCGGCAATCCCGACGATCACACCGGATGGGATTTACGGAGAGGCAACGAAGGCAGCAGTAGAAAAATTCCAGTCTATTTTTGGCTTGCCTGTGACGGGAGTGGTAGATTACCGCACCTGGTATAAAATATCGGAGATCTATGTTGCGGTGACAAGGATTGCAGAACTGGTATAAAATGTGGAGTAAATGTGCCGGGGGATTGGTATTTTTCAGTTCCCCGGCACAAAAACGTTTCAGGAACAGATCGCAGACTAGGATTTGAGTAGAAAATGTGTTAAACTAAAAGTTAGTTTAGATTGCAGTAAAGCAGGGATAAAAAGTATGAACAACTATAAAATCACAATCCAGTATGATGGGACAAGATACAAGGGCTGGCAGGGGCAGAACAGCACCGGGCTGACCATTCAGGGAAAAATAGAAGCAGTGCTGGGACAGATGGCAGGACACGCGGTGGAAGTCATCGGTTCGGGGAGAACGGATGCGGGCGTGCATGCCAAAGGCCAGGTGGCAAATTTTCATATTGAGGAGCATTTTACGGAGGGAAAGATCCTGTCCTATCTGAATCATTATCTGCCGGATGACATTGCCGTTATTGCGGTTGAGCAGGTGGACGAGCGTTTTCACAGCCGTTACGCCGCAAAGAAAAAGACCTACCGCTATCACATCCATATGGGAGAGATCTCGGATGTTTTCGAGCGGAAATATGAGTACCAGTATGAGAAAACACTCGATGTGGAACGCATGAAAGAAGCTGCTTCCTATCTGATCGGAACACATGATTTTACTTCATTTTGCGGAAATAAGAAAATGAAAAAAACGGCAGTCCGCACAATTTATGAGATCAATTTTACGAAGAAAGGGAATGATCTCTGGATCGATTACCGGGGGAATGGATTTTTGCAAAATATGGTGCGGATCCTGACGGGTACGCTGATCGAGGTCGGGGATGGCAGGAGAGCGCCGGAGGAGCTGCCGCAGATCTTAGAGAGCAAAAACCGGGAGAACGCAGGCTATACAGCACCGGCATGTGGACTGATGCTGATGGAAGTGCATTATTAAAAGATAAATTCATAAGAAAAAACAGGCAGCAGGTGTTACATGGAAAAATGGTTTGTAATCAACAAAGGGGCTGATTTTGAAAAGCTTGGAAAAGAGTTCGGGATCAGCCCTGTCACAGCGCGTCTTATCCGAAACCGTGAGGTGATCGGGGAGGCGGCATTTGAAAGATATCTCTATGGAAGTTTAAAGGATTTATACGATCCACATTTATTGAAAGATGCAGATCGTTTGACAGATATTTTAAAAGTTAAAATAGAAGAGCAAAAGCCGATCCGTATTATCGGCGACTATGATATAGATGGAGTTATGTCAACCTATATTTTATACCGGGGAATTAAACACTGTGGTGGAAATGTTTCCACGCAGATTCCGGACCGTATGAAGGATGGCTATGGAATCAATGAGAATCTGATCGATCAGGCAAAAAGAGACGGAATGGATACCATTCTTACGTGCGATAACGGAATTGCTGCAATCTCAGAGATTGCGCATGCCAAAGAACTTGGGATGACCGTGTTAGTGACCGATCACCACGAGATTCCCTATACAGAGGAGAACGGGGAAAAGCAGTTCCTTCGCAGCAACGCAGATGCAATCGTGAATCCAAAGCAGCAGGAATGTGCGTATCCTTTTAAAGAGTTATGTGGAGCAGCAGTCGCATGGAAAGTGCTGCAGGTATTGTATGAAAAAATGGGTTTTGCCCTGGAAGAAACCTATGAATTTCTGGAAAATGTCGCATTTGCAACCGTTGGCGATGTCATGGATCTGACAGACGAAAACCGCATTTTGGTGAAAGAGGGATTAAACCGCATTCACCGCACAAAAAATCCGGGGATGCGCGCCCTGATCTTTCAGAATCATTTAGAACCGGAGCAGATCAATGCATATCATTTTGGTTTTGTGTTGGGACCGTGCATCAATGCGAGTGGCAGACTTGATACAGCAAAACTGTCTCTGTCTCTTTTTTTACAGGGAGAGGAAGAGGCAGCAAAAACGGCAAGGGAGCTTGTGGAGTTAAACCAGCAGCGCAAAGATATGACAGCAGATGGCGTCGAGGAGGCAAAACGTGTGGTGGAGGAACATTACATGTCGGATAAAGTGCTTGTCATTTATCTGCCACAGGTGCACGAAAGTCTTGCAGGAATCATTGCAGGGCGTATCCGGGAGGCTTATCATAAGCCGGTATTTGTGCTGACGAAGGCGGAGGAGGGCGTGAAGGGCTCCGGGCGTTCCATTGAGGAGTACTCCATGTATGAGGAACTATGTAAGTGCAGGGAACTTCTGGAAAAATTCGGCGGACATCCGATGGCGGCAGGATTATCTCTTCCGGAAGAAAACGTGGATAAGTTCCGTGAAAAAATCAATGCCTGTGCAAATCTCACGGAGGATGACCTGATTCCGAAGATCAAAATTGATATTCCGATGCCAGCAGCGTATGCGGATGCCGGTCTTATCCGGGAATTTGCAGTGTTAGAGCCTTTTGGAAAAGCCAATATCAAACCACAGTTTGCCGACAAAAACCTGAGTATCACAAAGGCTTTTGTGGTCGGAAAAAATCAGAATGTGTTGCGGCTGAACCTGGTGACAGCCGCGGGAGAGGCGGTATCGGCAGTCTATTTTGGTGATATTGAGGCGTTCAAAGCATATTATGCGGAAAAGTATGGAAGTGCGGAAGTGGAAAAAGCTTTTCGCGGTCAGATAAACAAATTGAGGATAATGATTGTGTACTATCCGGAGATTAACGAGTATAATGGAGTGGAAAGCGTACAGGTTATCATTCGAAATTATCAGTAAAAGCTGGAGGATGGCATATGTTTGGTGGAAAAAAAGCAAAAGAACTGGAAGAGGAACTTCTGGCATTACGGGAAAAACAGAACCGTCTGCAGGAGCAGATTTCTAATATTGCAAAAGCAAAAGACAGCGCAGAAGAGACATTGGTACAGATGACGATCTCAAAAACGGAACTGGATGAGACAATCACGGCGGTTTCAGAGGAATTGGAACTGTTAAAGGAGTGTTCAGAGGCGAATTCAGGACAGACCGTACTGTTGAAACAGCAGCTTGCAAAAAAGAATGAACAGAATATCAGATTGCAGCAGGAAAAAGAAGCACTCTGCCAGCAAATGGAGGGTGAGCACGAGAAAATTGCAAAAGTTGTAGAGAAGAACAAGTACGTCACCACACCCATGAAGGAGATAGAATCGTTCTATGAGGCATATTGCCAGGAGAGAGAGTCTGTTGAAGAGGCGTTACAGAAACTGGCAGATATTTCACAGAATATGGGAGTTCTGGCACTCGGCGCAGCAATCGAGGCAGGACGCATGGGAGAAGACGGAAGAAAATTTGTGACAGCGGCAGAGGAAGTGCGTGTGAACGCAGAGCAGTATACTTCGGCGGTTGCGGATGTGCTTGCGAGGATCAGTGGTTTTGAGGAAACTGCCACAGAGGCGGAAAAACAGATTCATGCGTTAAATGATCTCTTAAAAGAAAATAACGGTTCTCTGGTGAAACTTCTGGAAGACAGGGACACAGAGGCAGTGGAAACGGATCATGAAAATGTGGAAGAAGAAACAAATATTGAAGAAATATTAGAAAGTCTCTGTCAGGGTGAAAATGAATTTTTCGAAGTGCAGAGCAGAGTGTTATCCAAAGCGGAAACACTGCGCCAGGAGTGGAAAGAGCACAAAGAATGTGCGGATGAATTAGAACGCAATGTGGAGGAAGTCCATCGTTTCGTCCAGACAGAATAAAGAAGCCACAGGTTTTAAAATATATCTAATATATAATCATGAAAAAGAGAGGGGAAAAGTATGGCAAAAGAGGAGAAGTTTACATTTTTATCAGCGGATGGCAAAACAACCATCCATGCAGTCAAATGGATTCCGGAAGATGGAAAGTATGAGGCAATTTTACAGATCACACATGGCATGATAGAGTTTGTAGAGCGCTACAGACTATTTGCTGAATTCCTGACAGAGAATGGCTTTATGGTGGTGGGACATGACCATTTAGGACATGGGGATTCCGTTGCATCCAAAGATGACTGGGGATATTTTGCGGAAAATCCGAGTGACACGGTGATCGCAGACATGCATGCACTGCGCACGATGATCCAGAAAGAAAATCCGGGTGTTCCTTATTTTATGATGGGACACAGTATGGGATCTTATATGCTTCGGAAATACCTCACCATTCACAATGATGATTTGAGAGGGGCAATCATTATGGGAACCGGTTGTGTGCCGGACAATACGACCAAACTTGGAATCAACGTGTGCAAATTCCTGGCAAAAATTTTTGGCTGGCATCACAGAAGCAAACTGGTAGAATCGCTGTCGTTTGGCGGACCATATAAGAAATATGATCTTTCTGGAAAAACACTTTCAAACAGCTGGCTTACAAAAGATGAGGATATTGTAAAATTTTATTATAGCGAACCGCGGTGCACGTTCAAATTTACATTAAACGGCTATCTGGGGCTGATGGAAGCAGTTCTCTACGATAATCAGTTGGAAAATGTGAAGAAAGTACCAAACAAGCTTCCAATTTTTATTGTATCCGGTCAGGATGATCCGGTGGGAGATAATGGTGTCGGCGTCAAAAAAGTGTATGATCTCTTCAAAGAGGCAGGTTCTCTGGATATTACATATAAGCTTTACGAAAATGACAGACATGAAATTTTAAATGAGACAGACCGCGATAAAGTGTATGCAGATCTTCTTGCATGGATGAGAGTGCGGATCGATACGTAAATAAAAAGAGAGGGAAAAAAAGTGAAGAGAAAGAGAATGACAAAGAGAATTGCAGCAATTATTTTAGCAGCAGTGATGATGATACCAACACATGTAACATCATTTGCAGCAGATGCTTCTGCGCAGAACACCGCAGGGCAGGAGGCAGGCAATGCCACATCCGGTGATTCCCAGACAACACAGTCGGAGAATCAGGCGGCAACGCAGAATGACAGCAGCACAACAGGTACAGATACCAATGCTGGTTCAACCGGAACTACAACTACACAAAACAGCTCTGCTTCAGATACGAAGAACAGCACAACAAATAATTCTGCTTCGGATGCACAGAGCAGCACAACAAATAATTCTGCTTCAGATGCACAGAACAGCACAACAAATAATTCTGCTTCAGATGCACAGAGCAGTACAACAACAAATTCCGACAGCACAAATACTTCCACCAGTGGCACAACCGATAATGTCACAGGCGGGGTAACGGTAGAGGATGATAAAAAATCCACAGAAAATGTGACTGGAGATGTCATTGTGGATGAGAATAACGATAAAGTTGAGATTAAGAAAGATGATAAACCTTATCTGGCACTCGGCGCAGATCTGTCTGATGACCAGAAAAATATCGTATTATCCCTTATGGGAATCGATCCTGCCAATCTTGCAAATTATAACGTCACTTACGTTACAAATGCACAGGAGCACCAGTACCTCGATTCCTATGTGGATTCTTCCAAAATCGGAAGCAAGTCCTGGTCTTCTGTCGTGATCGTAAAGCGTAAAAAAGGAAATGGATTAAACATTTCTACGAACAATATCACATACTGTACCGTTGGTATGTACAAAAATGCGCTGACAACTGCCGGAATTACAGATGCAGATATCATCGTTGCAGGCCCAAAGCCAATCTCCGGAACCGCTGCACTGGTTGGAATCTTTGAGGCATATGAGGCAATGACCGGGGAAGCAGTACAGGATAACGTTGTAGATGCAGCGTTAAATGAACTTGTTGTCACCGGAGAACTGGAAGCTTCCATTCAGGGTCTGACCGATCAGGAAGTGGAGGAGTTTATTGCTTACATCAAGTCCCTGATCGCAGAAAAAGGACTGACTGACGAGAAGAGTATCAACGAAGCAATTGATGAAGCCTGTGATAAATATGGCGTCACTTTATCTGATGATGAGAGACAGAAAATCGTTGATCTTCTTTTGAAAATTACTTCTCTTGGAATTGATTTAAGTGGACTGGTGGATTACGCAGCCTCTCTCTACAATTCCTTTAAAAATGGAGGAAGCTCTTCCGGAATCATTGCATCTATTGGTAACTTCTTTGGAAATATCTTTAGTGCGATTGGGGAGTTCTTCAAAAATCTGTTTAAATAATCGGAGTTTAACTTACCGTGGAGCAGCAGATTTTGTGGTGCTTTCCTAGGGCGTGAAGGGCAGATATAAGCGTCCTCTCACATGTCAGAATTTTATATGTAATGAAAAAGAAAAACGGCATAAACGAAATATTATGTTTCTGTTCGCTGGACATTCCGATAGGCTTCTGAGCAA
>ERZ809209.1052-NODE-1052-length-13168-cov-5.842828_pt1 | contig 13168 bp, 9 predicted proteins | sample MGYA00520514_ERZ809209 | MGnify/ENA primary metagenome ERZ809209 (study PRJEB31576, sample SAMEA3212657) | Homo sapiens | biome: human-gut; feature: human gut; material: fecal | place: Sweden | collected 2012 ...
CAACCTATAACAGGATTTTTTTAATACACAGTCAACCAAAATCAGGACGAGACATTCAGAAAACCGGTGATACATAAGTGATAGACAAATATGGCATCTATCACTCCTACGCACCATGATTATCAAAACCCGCATGGTAAAGTGTGATAGAGTGACAGAGGATTCCGCAAAAACAAGTTCTGCAACCAAGCCCTGTCCCTCTTATTCTCCTACCTTTATTTCCACGATTGCATCCGGCAGACCTTCCGCCGTAGCTTTCAACCGGATGGTTCCTGCCTTGCCCGTGTTTTGTACGACCGCCATTGCTTTTCCGTAGAAAGCGTGGCGTTCCGGTTTCTTAAGGCTGACGGGATCATTCTGATCTCCGTTATCTGTCCCGGCGATAAAGCCGTCCCCCTCAACCGTAAAGCGAAGCAGGTTGTCGGCATACGGCACCAAGTTTCCGTCTTTGTCCTGTATTTCCACGGTCACGAATGAAAGATCCGTGCCATCGGCGTGCAAGGCGGAACGATCGGGGATCAGCATGATCCGGGCAGGTTCACCGGCCGTACGGATTTCACGTGTAAGCACTTCCTTGCCGTCCCTACGGGAAACGGCTTTCAACGTACCCGGCGTAAAAGGGACCCGCCAGCAGACATGGAAAGCATCGTCCGGCTTGCTTTTGACACCCAGGCTCTCACCGTTCAGGAAAAGCTCCACTTCGTCCGCCTGGTTATAGTAGGCCCAGACATCGACAGTCTCTCCCTTTTTCCAGTTCCAGTGCGGGAAAAGGTGAAGAACCGGTGTGTCGGTCCATTCGCTCTGATACATATAATAGATATCTTTCGGAATACCTGCCAAGTCGACAATACCGAAGAAACTGCTACGGCTCGGCCACCAGTAAGGTGTCGGTTCACCCAGATAGTCAAAGCCCGTCCAGATAAACATACCTGAAACATAAGGCAACCGTTTGACTTCCCGCCAAGTCACCTCGTGGGTCGAACCCCAAGGCACATGGCAGTTGTCATAAGCCGAGCAAAGGTGTTCGGGACGATCGAACCGTTCCCGCCAGGTGTTCGGCCAGACATACATCGAATCGGAGGGCATCTGGTAGTAGCCGCGTGTCATCAGGGCGGAAGTAGACTCGCTTACAATTAACGTCTTGCCCGGAAAATTCTGCGGAAACGGCTCGTAATTCTTTTCGTGATAGTTGAATCCCAATACATCCAATGCATTCGAACGGAAGATCAGGTTACCCGGTGTCGCCTCGTTGTTGGCTGCAGTGACAGGGCGCGTCTTATCCAGGCGCTTGACGATCGCCGCCAGCGAATGGGCGATCAATCCCTGTACGCTCATGGCGGTATCGGACAAGATCTTGTCATCCACCGGATGGCCTGCATTGAGGATCAGGTTGGCGGCTTCGAGACTGAGCGTGTCGGCATCGGCATGTTGCCATTGCTCCAGTACTTCGTTTCCAATGCTCCACATAAAGACGGACGGATGGTTACGGTCGCGTAGGACTTGGTCTGTCAAGTCTTTTTCATGCCATTCGTCAAAATATCGGGCATAGTCGTACGGTGATTTCCGTTTCCGCCACATGTCGAAAGCCTCGTCCTGTACCAGCAATCCGATCCGGTCACAGATGTCGAGCAGTTCGGGTGCCGGCGGGTTATGGCTGGTGCGGACGGCATTGGCCCCCATGTCTTTCATCATTTGCAGTTGACGTTCGAGTGCCCTCGGATTGATCGCGCTACCGAGACACCCCAGGTCATGATGCAGGCAGACGCCCAATATTTTGGTCGGTTCTCCGTTCAAGGAGAATCCCGTATGCTCGTCCCAATCGAATTTGCGTATGCCGAATGTGGTTCGATAGCGATCCGTCAGTTTATTGCCGACTTTCACCTCGGTTATGGCGGTGTACAGATAAGGATTCCGGACGCTCCATAGTTCCGGATAGAACATTTCTATCGTGTGTGTAACGGTTTTCTTTCCTCCTGCGGCTATCTCGGCCGGGGAGGATATCCGGTAGAGGGTCTTTCCTTCCTTGTCTTGTATCAGGGTAGAAACTTCCACGGTCACATCGGATGCCTCGTTTTTCAAAGTTGTTTCAATCTCGACCGTACTCTTGTCCGCATTCATGACCGGAGTAGTGATGTTTGTCCCCCAATTGTCCACATGGACTTGTCCGGTTTTCACCAACCATACATTCCGGTAAATGCCGGACCCTGAATACCAACGGGAATTAGGCTGGTCGCTGTTATCGGCCTGGACAACCAAAACATTCTCCTCCTTTCCATAATTCAGATACGGTGTCAGATCATAACGGAACGAAACATATCCGTTGGGACGAAAACCTAACAAATGTCCGTTCAGCCAGACTCTACTGTTCCGGTAAACGCCGTCGAAATCAATATAGATCACTTTTCCCTTGTCGCTTTCAGACAGTTTGAAGTGTTTCCGGTACCACCCCATTCCACCGGGCAGCGCACCGCCTCCGGGAGTTGCCGGGTTATCGAGAGAAAAATCCGCCTCGATGCTCCAGTCGTGAGGCAAGTTCAGGACTCGCCAATTGCTGTCATCCGTATCGGGAGCGGACGCATTGGCTTGTTTTTCAGTCAGGGCAAAGCGCCATTCTTTGTTGAAGGATATTCTTTCACGCCCTTTTTCCCGTGTGGCACATGCAGTAAGGAACAGACAGACCAAGGCAAATACGGATAGTCTCATACGTGTACAGTTAACTCGTTTATATTATACAAAGGTAATACAAAAGAGACTAAAAAATGAGGGAAGAACATACAAAATAAAGGGGTATATCGTTATAATATCATACATTTGTAGGGATGAACCCGGTTTGTTCATCTTCAAAAAAGAAAGATAAAACTATGGCAGCAAAGAAAGACAGAGTGCTTTGGGCAGACGATGAGATAGATTTGTTAAAGCCCCACATCCTTTTCCTGCAGGACAAGGGATATGAAGTGATTCCGGTAATCAGCGGGCAGGACGCCATCGAATGCTGTAAGGAAGAATCGTTCGACATTATTTTTCTGGACGAGAATATGCCGGGGCTTACCGGATTGGAAACATTGGCGCAGATCAAGGCGATCAATCCCGATGTCCCTGTCGTCATGGTGACCAAGAGCGAGGAAGAAAGCATCATGAACCAGGCTATCGGTAACAAGATCGCCGATTACCTGATCAAACCGGTCAATCCGAACCAGCTGCTCTTGTCTATCAAGAAGAATGTCCACAAGAACGTAATCATATCCGAAACAACGACTGTCGGCTATCAGCAGGAGTTCGGGCGTATCGGCATGCAGATCAACGACTCACTGACAACCGATGACTGGATGGAGGTATACAAGAAGCTCGTCTATTGGGAAATCGAATTGGAAAACAGCCAAGTTCCGATGACCGACATGCTGCGCATGCAGAAACAGGAAGCAAACAACGCATTCGGTAAATTTGTCAAAAAGAATTACGTGGACTGGATTCAGCATCCTGAAATCCGTCCGCTGATGAGCCCAGATTTGTTTAAAAAGAAAGTATTCCCGATGCTCGACAACGGGGATAAGGTATTCTTCATCCTGATCGATAATTTCCGTCTCGACCAGTGGCGCGAAGTAAAAGATCTGCTTGCCGAATACTATACGTTCGACGAAAGCCTGTACTACAGCATCCTTCCGACCGCCACACAGTATGCCCGCAACTCGATCTTCTCCGGGCTGATGCCCTTGCAGATCGAAAAGATGTTTCCGGAACTTTGGGTGGACGAGGACAGCGAGGAAGGGAAAAACCTGAATGAAGCACCGCTTATACAAACGCAGATCGAGCGGTTCCGTAAGAAATATACGTTCTCCTACCATAAGGTACATGATTCGCAGTATAACGACAAATTGCTGAATATCGTCCCTTCCCTCCTTCATAACCAGCTGAATGTGGTGGTACTGAACTTTGTCGATATGCTGTCCCACGCCCGTACCGAAAACAAGATGATCCGCGAACTGGCCCAGAGCGAAGCGGCCTATCGCAGCCTGACACGCTCCTGGTTCCAGCATTCGGGCACGCTGGAACTTTTCAAGCGTATCGCCGGAAAAGGGTATAAAGTGATCGTTACGACCGACCACGGTACTATCCGCGTCGATAATCCGGAGAAAGTGATAGGTGATAAGAATACAAATACCAACCTGCGCTATAAGGTGGGCAAGAACTTGAATTATAATCCGAAGGACGTGTTTGACATCCGCTTTCCCGACAAAGCGGGGTTACCTTCCCCAAACCTGAGCAGCAAATATATCTTTGCGATGAACAACGATTTTTTCGCTTATCCGAACAACTATAACTATTACGTTTCTTATTATAAGAACACATTCCAGCACGGTGGTATTTCGATGGAGGAAATGTTGGTTCCTTTCATCACGATGACGGTAAAATGATTGACAACTGCAAAATAATTGGCAATTGGCAATTGTTAATTGCCAATTGTTTTAACTTTGCAACCATAAACACCAATTGCCGGTTGCCAATTCTCTTTCTCTCTGAATTGGCAATTGTCAATTGCCAATTATCAAAGCTATGCGTACAATTAAAATCGAAAGTTTAGATACGATCCGCCAAGCAGCCAAAGAGTTTATTGCCGGGATGGATGACCGTACTGTTTTCGCATTCCGAGGGAATATGGGAGCAGGGAAAACGACTTTCATCAAGGCTATCTGTGAAGAGTTAGGCGTGGAGGATGTCATCAACAGCCCGACGTTCGCCATTATCAACGAATATCGCAGTAGCGAAACCGGTGAGCTGATCTATCATTTTGACTTCTACCGCATCAACAAACCTAGCGAAGCGGAAGATATAGGCACGGAAGATTATTTCTATAGCGGTGCCCTCTGCTTTATCGAATGGCCGGAAAAGATCGAAGATTTATTACCGGGTGACGTTGTGGAAGTTGCCATCACAGAGAACCCTGACGGTTCCCGCACCGTAGAAGTGAAATAAGATGGAACCTACCGAATATTTTATCCTGATACTCTTTATCGCATTAGGGATATTCTCGGTTATCGCTGCGATCCTGAATCTCGACTGGTATTTCCAGACCAGCGGAGCCATGACATTCGTCAGGTGGCTAGGACGCAAAGGCGCCCGTATTTTCTATGCTCTTTTGGGATTAGGATTGATTGCTTGTGGAGTGGCAGGACTTATCTTCTGGAATTGATAACGGGCAATTGACCAGTGACAATTCGAAATGTAACGAACCGGCCAAAGGTCGAACAAAATTGTCAATGGTCAATTTTCAGACCAGTGCAAAGTCCAGCTGTTTCCTTTCCAGGTTAGCTTGTGCTACTTTTACAGTGATGGTATCTCCTAACCGGTAAATGCGCTTTGTTCTACGACCGAGCAGACAATAGTTCTTGTCGTCAAACTCGTAATAGTCGTCATCGAGGTCACGGATCGGGACAAGCCCTTCACATTTGTTATCATTCAGCTCCACGTACAATCCCCATTCGGTGACACCGGATACGACACCGTCGAATACCTGTCCCAATTTATCTTTCATAAACTCGACCTGCTTGTACTTGATGGACGAACGTTCGGCATTTGAAGCCACCATTTCCATCTCGGAGCAATGTTTACAATACTCTTCATATTTGTTCTTTATCACACTACGGCCACCTGCCAGATAGCGTTCCAGCAAACGGTGCACCATCATATCCGGATAACGGCGGATAGGAGAAGTGAAGTGTGTATAATAATCCATTGCCAACCCGTAGTGACCGATATTATCCGTCGTATAGTGGGCTTTCTGCATGGAACGGATAGCCAAAGTCTCCACCAGATTTTCTTCCGGTTTACCCTGTACACTATCCAACAATTTATTGATCCCTTTGGATATATCCGTTTTCGTCCCTTCCGTACGCATTTTGTAACCGAAACGGCTAATGAATGCGGAAAAATCTCTTAGTTTCTCAGGGTCCGGCTGTTCATGGATACGATAGACAAACGTTTTCTTTGTCTTATTCTTACTCTTTCCAATAAACTCGGCTACCGTACGGTTTGCCAATAACATGAATTCTTCGATCAGTTTATTGGCTTCCTTCGATTCTTTAATGTAAGTTCCCAACGGCTTACCGTTCTCATCTATATCGAATTTGACTTCATAACGGTCAAAAGCGATTGCCCCGTCCTTGAAGCGGCGGTCGCGCAATTTTTGTGCCAGGCCGTTAAGTGCCAGGATTTCTTCTTTATATTCACCCTCCCCGGTTTCGATGACAGCCTGAGCCTCTTCATAAGTGAAGCGACGGTCGCTCTTGATAATGGTACGGGTGATATGAGACTGTTGGATTTCGGCATTCTTATTCAGCTCGAAAATCACGGAAAAACAAAGTTTCTCTTCATCCGGCCGGAGCGAACAGATCTGATTGCACAAGCGTTCCGGCAACATCGGGATGGTACGGTCCACAAGATAAACAGATGTCGCACGGCTGAAAGCTTCCCGGTCTATCAGGCTTTCCGGTTTAACGTAGTAGGTCACGTCGGCGATATGAACGCCAACTTCCCAATTGCCATTATCCAGCTTACGGGCGGAAAGGGCATCATCGAAATCCTTAGCGTCTTTCGGGTCGATCGTGAAAGTCGTGACGCCACGGAAATCCTCACGCTTGGCAATTTCCTCTTCCGGGATTGCATCCGATATCTTTTCTGCTGCCTTTTCAACGTTAGCCGGATATTTATATGGCAGATCGAACTCAGCTAAGATAGCATTCATCTCCGCATTGTTGTCACCGGCAGTCCCCAGGATATCGACCACCTCACCCAACGGGTTCTTGGCCTCTTCCGGCCATTCGGTGATACGGACGATCGCTTTGTCGCCGGTCTTGCCGCCTTTCAGTTTGTCTTTCGGAATAAAGATGTCGTTTGCAAGCGTCTTGTCTTCCGTAATAAGGAAAGCAAAACCTCTGGTCACCTGTAATTTACCGGTGATCAAGCGTCGCTGGCTTTCCAGTATCTCGATAACCTCACCTTCCGGGTCAGCCCCTTTTCTCTTGGCATGAAGTTGTATTTTCACCTTATCACCGTTAAGCGCATGTGCGGAATTTCGCTCTGCCACAAAAATCGGTGTCCCGCCATCTTCGGGGATAAAAGAATTCTTGCCATTCTGACGGCGCATAAAGGTTCCGACAGCAGTCGTTCCCCAATCATTGTAACGGTAGCGTCCCCTGTCTATTTCAGAAATGAAGTTGTCGGAAGAAAGATCATACAGGATATCCACTACCTGCAACTTCTGCACTTGATTGGTAACTCCTATCATACTGCTGATTTGCCGATAGTTAAAAGGTTCTTTGGGAGAAGACTTAAAAACGTTGATGATGGCATTGATCATAGCCTCTTTCTTCATCCGTTTGTTTTCGCCTTTGGAGCTGCTTTTCTTCTTCCCCGGTTTATTACTTTTCTTTTCAGATTTATTCTTAGTCATATTTTCTTTTCCTATGTTTTACAAAGTAAACAATAAATTTTAAGAAGCTGTTTACATTTGTGATAAATAATATTCGGGAGATTTTATTCCCCGAAACAGTTGGCCCTTACTCCTTTAACCCCCGGTTTACAGCAAAACACACTGCCGCTTAAGGGGTATTCCCGGAGCTGTTCTTCGGACAAGCCTGCACGAGCCGTTGTTATATAAAGCGTATCCATTTTTTTCCCACCGAAAGCGCAGGAAGCGACATTAGGTGCCGGAACCTCTACTTTTGCCAGCAATTCTCCCGTATAGGGATTGTAGCAATAAACGCCATAACCACCCCATTGGGCTACCCAAAGATGGTCGTCGCTATCGATCGCCATACCATCGGGCACTCCCGTTCCACCAGGCAAGGTAACGGCTATACCGTCGAACAGGATATCCCCGTTGTCGGCATCGTAGCGATAACGGGCTATTTTGCCGGTAGGTGTATCGTTGTAATACATGAATTTCTTGTTGGACGACCAGACGATCCCGTTTGAGATCGTGACCTTTTTCAATTTCGTAGTGACGGTTCCGGCAGGTGAAACAGTGTACAAAGTTCCGGCACCTTTAGGCGCACCGAACCCCATCGTTCCGACCCATAAATGTCCGGCCGGATCGCATTTACCGTCATTGCAGCGCACTTTACCGTTTTCGTCAGGTATCGGAGCAACGGAAGTGGTATGTCCGTCATGCAGGTTTACCCGTACAATTTCGTCTTGCAAGGCTATGATGACCGTACTGTCCGTTTCAGGAACCACGGTCGATACCATACGGTCGAATTTCCAGGAACTGCATTCTTTTGTATCGGGATGATATTCGTATAATGTTTGCCCTTCAATATCCACCCAGAATAAGGTGTGACGTTCGGGGTGCCAGATAGAACCTTCTCCGGTAGTCGCTTCAGCCTGATAAGCTAACTCTGCTGGAATCATTTCGACCTTTGGTGAACAGGATGTCGTCATAATTGAAATTGATAATAAAATAAATGCATTAATAAGAAAATGTTTCATGGTATAAAAAGACTGTTCTTGCCAGTTATGGATAAGTTTTATGCAAACATACTAAATAAATCCGATATTTCTTTTAAATTAGGCCCCGAATTTATATAATCGGCTCTGATTGCCATTAATGAACAGATTTTAAATAAATAGTAAAATGAAAGAGTTGAATGAAAAAACTGCCGGTAAAATGCGGTATCCGGAACGGGTCATCCAGTTCGGAGAAGGCAATTTCCTCCGGGCATTCGTGGATTGGATTATCCAGAAAATGAACGAGAATGTAAACTTTAACAGCAGTGTCGTAGTGGTCCAGCCCATCGACCGGGGAATGGTCGACATGTTGAACGCACAGGATTGCTTGTACCATGTCAATCTTCAAGGGCTGGACAAAGGTGAAAAAGTCAACAGCCTTACCCGGATCGATGTGATAAGCCGCGCATTGAATCCTTATGCGGACTTTTCCGCTTTTATGAAACTGGCAGAACAGCCGGAGATACGTTTCGTCATTTCAAATACGACGGAAGCAGGAATAACATTCGATCCGGCTTGCAAGTTGGAGGACGCGCCTGCCTCTTCCTATCCGGGCAAGCTGACGCAATTGCTTTATCACCGCTACAAGACATTTAACGGAGAAAAAGACAAAGGTTTGATTATCTTTCCGTGCGAGTTGATCTTCCTGAACGGGCATAAACTGAAAGGAACCATTTACCAGTACATCGATTTATGGCAATTAGGAGAAGATTTCAAAACCTGGTTTACGGAATGCTGCGGTGTATATGCAACACTGGTCGACCGTATTGTCCCAGGATTTCCACGTAAAGAGATCGATTCAATTAAAGAGGAACTGCAATATAACGACAATCTAGTCGTACAGGCGGAAATATTCCATTTATGGGTAATCGAAGCACCCGAATCGGTCGCCAAAGAGTTCCCGGCAGACAAAGCAGGCTTGAATGTGCTGTTTGTTCCGAGCGAGGAACCTTACCACCAGCGGAAGGTAACCCTTTTGAACGGCCCTCATACAGTTTTAGCACCTGTCTCTTGGCTTTCCGGAGTGAATATCGTGCGGGATGCCTGCCAGCACGAGGTGCTGGAGAAATATATCCACAAGGTAATGTTCGAGGAATTATTGGAAACGCTGAATCTGCCGAAAGAAGAACTGGTGAAGTTCGGCAATGACGTCATGGAACGTTTTAACAACCCGTTCGTCGACCATTCGGTCGTATCCATCATGTTGAACTCATTTCCTAAATATGAAACACGCGACCTGCCAGGCTTGAAAGTCTATCTGGAACGGAAAGGCGAGTTACCCAAAGGACTGGTGTTAGGTCTGGCTGCCATTATTACCTATTATAAGGGATACGTCCGTGCCGATGGAACAAAATCCGAACCGAATGATTCCGCCGAAATTCTTCAACTGTTGCAGAATCTTTGGGCTACCGGCTCGACCAGGCAGGTCGCCGAAGGCATATTAGCGGCAACTTCCATTTGGGGAGAAGACCTGAACCGCATTCCGGGATTGACCAATATGGTAAAAGGTTTCCTGGATGCCATTGAAGAAAAAGGAATGCTTAATGTCGTTAAAGAAATTTGCTGATGCGGACTTATATACAAATAAATCCGGCAGACAACGTCGTGGTCGCCGTAAAGGATTTACAGACCGGCGCATCTTTGGATATCAACGGCAGAACAATCGTTGTCCTGCAGGATATCCCTGCAGGGCACAAAGTAGCCTTACAGGATTTTAAAGAAGGAGACCATATCATCAAATATGGTGCTCCCATCGGACATGCACGTGAAGTGATAACTACCGGAAGCTGGGTGAATGAAAAAAATATCAAGACCAACCTGGAAGGGTTACGGGAATATGAATTCAATCCGCAACCTATTCCGGAACAGCCATCCAGAAAGTCACTTTCTTTTAATGGATATCGCCGCAAAAATGGAGAAGTGGGAATCCGGAACGAGATATGGGTGATTCCGACTGTCGGTTGCGTCAACGGCATCACGCACCGGTTGGCAGATCGGTTACGACAGGAGACACAAGGCACCGGAGTCGATGCGATCGTCGCATTCCCTCATAATTACGGCTGTTCCCAACTGGGAGACGACCATGAGAATACCCGGAAGATTTTACGAGACATGGTTCTGCATCCGAATGCCGGTGCAGTTCTCGTTGTCGGGTTAGGCTGCGAAAACAACCAAGTCGGTGCTTTTCGGGAAATGCTTGGCAATTACGATACCGAACGCATCCGCTTTATGGAAACGCAAAAAGTGGATGATGAACTGGAAACGGGAATGGAACTGTTGCGTAAACTCTATGCGATCGCTTCACAGGATAAACGGACGGATATTCCTTTAAGTGAGTTGCGCGTAGGATTGAAATGCGGAGGATCGGATGGATTCTCCGGTATTACGGCCAATCCGCTGTTGGGTGTCTTTTCCGACTTTCTGGTAGCACAGGGAGGAACAACTGTCCTGACGGAAGTCCCGGAGATGTTCGGCGCCGAGACGATCCTGATGAACCGGAGCGAATCGAAGGCTGTCTTTGAAAAGACTGTTCATCTGATAAATGACTTTAAATCCTATTTCATAGAGAACAAACAGCCGATTTACGAAAACCCTTCTCCCGGCAATAAGGCGGGAGGTATTTCCACCCTGGAAGAAAAATCGCTGGGCTGTACGCAAAAAGCCGGAACTTCGGCTGTCCGGGATGTTATGCTTTATGGTGAACGGCTAAAGACAAAGGGACTGAATTTATTGAGTGCCCCGGAAACGATCTCGTGGCCAGTACGGCTCTTGCTTCCTCTGGCTGTCATCTGGTTTTGTTTACAACCGGAAGAGGGACTCCGTTCGGAACGTTTGTTCCAACAGTCAAAGTTTCGACCAACAGTAATCTAAATGCCCGCAAGCCAAACTGGATTGACTTCAATGCCGGTTCTCTTTTAGAGGGCGAAAGCATGGAGGAACTTCGTGAACGCTTTATCCGGTTCATCATTGGTATCGCAAGTGGTAACCCGACAAACAATGAAAAGAATGATTACAGAGAGATTGCAATCTTCAAATCCGGAGTAACACTTTGATTCATGGAGATATCAAAATTCCTTTATCATGATCTTTTAGGCACGGATCTCACGGATTTACACGGATAAATTTATTTTCTTTCCGTGTAATCCGTGCCTAAATTATATCTCTTGCAAGCAGGATTTTGTTTCGACACTCCTTACTATTAAATCTTCTTCTCAATAACCGCCTGTACTACATTCAGTACATAATCGCCTAACTTTTCGGCCTCACCGATGATGTCCATGTAGTAGACACCGTCCTGGTACTGGTATTTCTTGTTGTTGATGTCTTCCACATTATGGATCTTCAACTGATTGCGATAATTGTTTATTTCATTTTCGATATTGTAAGATGGGTTGACATCGTCGCGTACAAGTTCCGATTTCTTCAGTATCTCGATCATGCGATGCAAAGCCTTCTCCGTAAGTGCCAACATCTGGTCCACATTATGGTTCTGCTCGTCTGTGAATATCGATTTAAACTCGTTGCGGCGTTTGATGCTTCGCGCCATATTATTGCAGGAATCTGCTATACTTTCGATCTCCGATACGGCACGCAGCATGATACGGATTTCTTCCTTCCCTTCCGAACTCAAGCGGCCTTCAGCCACGCAAGTCAAATAATTGGCAATCTCGATCTCCATCCGGTCGCTGATACTTTCGTATTTCTCGACACGGCTATATGTTTTCAGGAAAGCATCCTCGTTCTTCTCATAGAACAGAGCTTTCACCATATCCAGCATACGGCCCGTACGCTCGGCAAACAGTGTGATCTCCTTACGTGCTTGCAAGATCGAAAGTTCGGCAGTCGACAGCATCCCCCCCGTAATATAACGTAAACGATATTCCTCATCCTCATCTTTCTTTCCTTTGATAAGGAAGCAAACCGTCTTCTCTATCAATCCGACAAACCAGATCATAACAAATGTATTACTGATATTGAAAGCCGTATGGAAAGCGGCCAGTTTGAAGGATACTGCTACCGAGGGATCGGAAATGCGCATTACATTCGTGACGAACCAAGAAACGGCATTGGTGAACGGATAGAACAAAATCAACACCCAGATCACACCGAATATATTAAAGGCAAGATGTGCCAAAGCCGCCCGTCTGGCTTGCGTATTACCGGTCAAAGCCGCCAGGTTGGCCGTAATCGTTGTTCCTATATTTTCACCCAATACGAGTGCCACACCCAATTGGTAGTCGATCCAGCCGTTGGCACACATAATCAACGTAATGGCCATCGTTGCAGCTGAAGCCTGCACGATCATGGTCAGGATAGCCCCGATAAACAAGAACAGGATGATAGAGAAAAATCCCATATCGGCATAATTCTGCACGAAGGCAAGCATCTCCGGATTGGCTCCGAGATCCGGAGCATTGGCTTTCAGGGCCTGAAGCCCCATAAAAAGGAAAGAGAAACCGAAAATGAACTCCCCGACCGACTTACGTGAGCTTTTGCCGGAAAAGAGGAGTGGAATGCCGAATGCGAGTAGAGGAAGGGAGAAAGCCGCGATGTCGACTTTGAATCCGAGAGCCGAGATCAACCACGCGGTAACGGTCGTACCGATATTGGCTCCCATTATGACACCGATGGATTGAAGATTAAAGAAATTATAGCTCAGAGTCCA
>ERZ809209.1057-NODE-1057-length-13123-cov-6.392103_pt1 | contig 13123 bp, 7 predicted proteins | sample MGYA00520514_ERZ809209 | MGnify/ENA primary metagenome ERZ809209 (study PRJEB31576, sample SAMEA3212657) | Homo sapiens | biome: human-gut; feature: human gut; material: fecal | place: Sweden | collected 2012 ...
TTTGTTCCCTCAGATGCATACCAAGATACATGTGTATGACAATAATGCTTCAAATAGTAATTCAACCCCACTGCCATGGAATTGTAATTATTACCTTGAATGCAGATTTTACCCGACTGAGAAGTCAGTATAAAATGATCGGTTTTTAACGAATCCTGTAACAGGTCAAACTGAAAAGAAGAAGCATGCTGAGGGAACAAACGCTGACACAACTGATGTATCACCGTTTCTTGCTCACCACTTTGGCAAGCTACAAGCAAACATGATAAAAACAAGCTATAAAAAGAACGAACCATAAAATTTATACTATAATATTATTACACTTTTTTTCTTTCAATCGATCAACGAATACCTATCTCACTCAAAAACAACCAGGATACTCCAGCAGAAGGAGTGATGCAAGGTGCTTCAAACTTCATCTTGACAAACTTCGCTTCGGAAGGTACCAAACGAAGGGTATCAGTATAAACTGTTGCTTCCTTCGTAGGAGTAACCACCTGTTTCTTTTCAGCTACTGACCAAAACGAACGTCCGTCGGCAGATACATACACACAAAGTCTGGAAGGAACCGACATATTTTCTGCCTGTGAATTGAGAGCTGTCCAAGAAATTTCTTCAATCTTTTCCTGTTGTTTCAACTCCAAGATAAATTCCATCTCTTCAATACTCTTTGCCCAACGGGAATCATCGGAACGTGAGGTTCCCTTCACTCCATCCACCAACAAGCGAGGATCGGAACCATAAGGAGAAAGCTCATCTTTTGTCAAGAAACGAATCGGAGCAAAAGTGGCTTTATTGACAGCCAATGAGCACAGCAACTCCTCTTCTTCAAAGCAACCGTTCCGCTTCACTGCCACTCTCAACTGAGCAGTCTCGTCAATCTGTAAACTATCAGTGGCATAGTAAACTCCCCGTTTGGCCGGTGAAGTTCCATCTAACGTATAGAATATAGAATCATTTCCTAACGTTGAAAATTTAAATACCGCACAACGATACTCTGTATTTACGTACGAATCCATATTCACTTTCCTACAATGCGGAGCATAGCGATAACCGGCTGCATCATACAACTGCAACAAGCGGGGTAAACGCTCCAAGAAACCTAAATACGATTTTCGGGATGCATCTGTCCACTGAATTTCAGACAAAGCAGCCAATCGAGGCAATATCTGATACTGACGAATCCGTTCGTCAGGCATGTACTCACACCACACATTGGCCTGCACCCCTATGATGTGCTTCTTCTCCTGTTCTGACCAATTATCCGGTACCGGTTCATACGTATATACTTTTTCCAAATTAATATATCCACCTACCGGAATTTCTTCAGCATCCCGGTTCAATATCTGACTCATATCAAAATACAAATGCGAAAGCGGAGTCATGACGGCATCGTGTCCCATCTGAGCTGCTCTACGTCCACCTTCCACTCCTCTCCACGACATCACAACTGCTTCTTCCATAGGGGGGCCATCCAATATTTCATCCCAGCCAATGACCTTCTTGTCATGAGCACGAATATGTTTTGCTACTTCACCCATGAAATAACTCTGTAATTGGTCTTCTGCCGAATATGCACCAATGCCTTTCAAATGCAAGTCTTTGATTTTTTGCTGGCATTTTTCACAGGCTTTCCAGCGTGCTTTTACACACTCATCTCCCCCGATATGTACATACTCACCAGGGAAAAGAGTACACACCTCATCCATAATATCTTTGAACAATGCCAGGGAAGCATCATTACCCGCACAAATCACATCCCAAAGCACTCCCCAACGATTAGAAACCTTATATTCACCCGGTACACAAGCCAACTCAGGATAAGAAGCCAACACGGCGGTAGTGTGTCCCGGCAAATCAATTTCTGGGACCACCATTATATAACGTTGCTGTGCATAAGCAATGATTTCTTTTATCTGCTCTTGCGTATAATACCCTCCGTGAGGCTTTCCATCTGTAGGATAATCCCAGCCTCCTACGTAACGACCTACAATCGTATTCCCTCTCCAAGCACCAATTTGAGTCAACTCGGGATGTTTCTTGATTTCAATTCTCCAACCTTGGTCGTCAGTAAGATGCCAATGAAACACGTTCAATTGATGCAAAGCCAATAAATCAATGGCACGTTTCACTTCCTCCACATTGGAGAAATGACGGCTGACATCCAACATCAAGCCCCGATAAGAAAAACGGGGATAATCGGTCATTGTAACAGAAGGAAAATAAACCGCATCAGTAAAGGTAGGCTGAAGCGTCTTCAACAAGGTTTGTATAGCCCGAAATACGCCTTCGGGAGTAACTGCCCTCACACGGATACCTGTAGCATCCACCTGAATAGTATAGGCTTCTTTATTTTCATGCGAAAGACCTAACTCAAAATGAATGCCGTCTTTCTCATCCTTAGTGGATTCTTCCTTCACCGACAAGTTCATACCAATGAGTTGTTGTAACTGTTGAGCAAAATAGCCAACAGAAGTTTTCAAAACCTCATCACCAACCGTCAACTGAGTATGGTGAGTCAACGTAAAACCTTCTCCTTTTTGATTTATCTCTATCTGCTGAGGAAGAGGTACTACGTGATAACTGGCTTCTGTTACCACCGAATGACTACAAGCGCCTAAACAGACTCCAAACAAAAGTATAAATAAAGCGTTTCTCATGCTTATTAGCTTCCGATTTTATAAAAAAAGAAGGAGCCTGTCTGACTCTGCCATCAGACAGACTTCTTGAATATAACATTATTTCAAACCTTCAGCAGCAGCATTACGCAAAGTACCATCTACTGTATCTGCATCATAATGCCAGAACATCATACCTAAATATTTCTGATCTTTGATATATTGGCACTTGATACCAATAGAACGAGGATTATCAAAGGTACAAATGAAGTTACCTTGAGCATCTTTGATGTACGGGGCACAAGCCTTGTCATCCCATGCTTCTTTAGCACGCTTTTCTACTTTAAACTCGTCCATCATTCTGTAATCTACAAATCTAAAATCCTTAGAACCGATTTCATCGATTGCCAAGCCATAGAAAGGAACACCCATTACCAATTTATAAGCCGGCATACCGCTTTCCATGTGAGCCTTCATACCTTCTTCAATGCTGCACTTGTTGGTCATTTCTGAACGATAAAGACCTGACTGATGATAAGGAGGAATATCAATATCGTAACCCATTACATTAACAAAGTCAATATAATTATCCAACGTCTTGAAGTCGAACTCAATGTGGTGAGCCGGAGAAGCTACAGTTAAAAGAACATCACTACCCACAGCTTGACGGAACTCTTTCATTAATGCATTAAAATTATCACGTTCTTTTTTAGAAGTCGGTGTTTCCCAGTCCATATCGAAACCATCAAAACCATATTCCTTCATCGCCTTTATACAGCTATTAATAAAAGAAGTACGATTACTGGCTTCATTGGTCATATAGAAGAAATTGTTAGTATCCATCTGAGTAGCGCCACCAATAGAAAGGAGCACTTTCAAGTTAGGATATTGTTGCTTCATAGCAATAATCTGACGGAACTTTTCAATATTATCAATTTCTAATCCATTATAAGAACCATTGATATGACCAAATGCATAGTTCACATGAGTCAACTTAGAGACATCAGGCAATCCTTCATAACTTTGGTATACATAACCCGCCAAGATACGAGTAAATCCCTGTTGAATTTTCACCTGAGATGTTTTTCCTTCAGACTGAATTGTAATAATACCGGTACGTACTTCATTCGAAGGATTCTTTTCTACCTTTACGATAACATTCTTCTTGTCTATTCTATAGTTAGCCCAAGTATTGGTACCTTCGGACATGGAAACTGAAAAATCCATTGAAGCAGACAACACAGCAAATGACTTTTCTTCACCTTCATTATCAAAATACATCTTAGCTTTATCTACATTCAGAAAACTAAAATCAGGCATCACGTACTCTGAATCGTTTCCACAAGAAAAACAAGACAAAATAGTACTTAAAAAACAAGCTATAATAAGATTCATCTTTACTAATTTCATAATATTAATATTTAATTACTGGAGCTGTCCGGAAAGTTATATTTCCGGTACAGTCAGCAAAACTTTTTTATAATTTATATAAAGTCATTTCGTATGCAATGATACCATTGTTGGGAGAGAGCATATAAACATGCAAAGTCTTTTCATCCTTACTCTTGGCAAATTGCACATCAAGATATAAATTATTCAATCCCAAAACTTCTCGGCTTGGATCGAATGGAGCACCTGCCGTATAACCTGTTACTGTCCAACCTGTTCCAGGTATTACGCTACTTTGATCACCTCTACCACCAACTGAAGAGAATACAATCTTATTCTTAAATGCTTGCGAATTCATATCAGTCATATCACTGACAACAAATCTAGCCGGACTATCACCTGCCCATAATAACTGTGCGGCAGCCACCAACTTCAGTCCATTAAATTCAACATAATCATGACCAACTACAATAGCTGTAGCATCACTCCAAAAATGTTCCGTTGGCAAAGACTGATCAAACGACATAGAAGTACCTTCATTAGGAACATAGAAGAAGTTTCCTCTACCACCAAACCATGCGTTATTTCCAATATAATCATATTTCGGTGAAGCAACAGTAGATACAGGAGTAGCTTGTGCCATACGATATACACCAGCGACAACATCACCAGAACAACGCCATTCAACCTGTACGTCTTTGTATACACCATCTTGGAAGTGCAACATAACATATCGTAAGTCAAATGGAGCAACAGTTCCTAATACAGCATCTCCTTTAGTCATATCTCCCCTTACACTAATAGTAGCACCGAGAGCACTCAATGTTGCTCCATTCAGTCCATTGGCAAGCTTATGTTGCATAATAGCTTCAGGAGCTTTATCAATACCATTCTTCCAAACATAAACTATTATGTCCTCGCTATATTTACCCCAAGCGTCTTTCACGGCAGCAAATGGCATTGCAACCAAATGTCCACCCTCATCCATTGTAATAGCCTCAATACAAAAATTAGCAGGAATACCTTCACAATTGACTTTGACATCCGGTAACAATTTACCAGTATAACGATCTAATACAGGCATATTATTAAAGTTATTTGCATTACTCAAAATCAAATAGTTATCAACAACAGCTATTGATCTGTTAGCATCCAACGTAAATCCATGCGGATCATCTTTATAAACTTGGAATCCAAACATACTGGAAATATATCCAATCTCACCCGGTCCAAGCATTTCCGGAGTGGCAAATTCAGTCTGATAAACAGCTTTATCTATACCATTTTGAGCTACAATTGTAAATTCTGGTAATGTACTCAAGTTGATACGTTTTGTTTCAGGATTATAAATACCTTCAGCCGCTTCAATCGTAGCCCACGGAGCTATTTCGATGATAGCATCATCTAAATCTGAATTTTTCAATGCATCAGTGGTCTTTAAGATCTGAATTTTACCATTTTCACCATTAGCAGGTGCTATAATCTTCACTGTAGCACTCACTTTTGTCAATTGCAATTTGTTCAAGCCAGTTGCATTTGATTTAACACGTTCTGCTTCAAAACTAAACGCCACTCGCTTACCATCCTTATAAATCAACGTTGAATGGTACCCTTCCTGCAAATCGTGTACACCAACCAATGACGGTTCGAAGACAGAGTATAAAGGTACTGTAGCACGCAATTTCATCTTTGTCAAATCTGCTTGTACGGGTGCTACATCCGAAATGTAATAAGGTACTTTGAAGCGAACAATTCCATTTTCCATATCCACTTCACCCGGAATTTCTTTACTATCATCAGCTGCATAATAAGCCTTGACGATTAACTGTTTACCCACTATGGATTCAGAATTTACTAAGCTGTCAGGATCCTCACAGCCTGTAAATGCAAAAGCGGCAGCAAATAAACTACCTAAAAAATATTTTATTTTCATGAGTATTCTTTTTTAAGACAGACAATTATTTCCACAAATCAGATTGTTCACACAAAGTATTGGCTACCAATTCTGCTGTAGGAATCGGAGAGATTGTATATTGTTTTGGGAAAAGACGATCTTCTGTATCGCACTCTACTACTTTATATTCAAATGCACCTGTTGGCAACTTAGTAATCTTCACGCCATGCAATCTCTTTTCATTCAGAGTTTCAACAGCTTTGCCCCAACGAACCAAGTCGAAGAAACGATGACCTTCCATACCCAATTCACAGATGCGTTCTTTTTCCAAATCGGTCAAATAACTATCCCACACATTTTGCTGAGGCAATGCCGGCATTCCTACTCTACCTCTTATTGCGTTCAAATCAATATATGCTTCGCTCCATTTTTCCAATCGAGCATATGCCTCTGAACGAATCAGGTACACTTCTGCCATACGCATTTCAATCCAAAACTGGTCACTCTGAACATCCACAAAGTTGATTTCAGCATCGTTCTTTATAAACTTGCGAATATAATAACCGGTTGTTGTACTTCTCTTATAATCATCAGCGGGATCATTTTTGAATTCAAAAATACCATCATGACCACCTACATATACCTGAAGTTTTCTATCTTTAATCCAAGAAGCTCCATTGTACAAGATAGAAGCATAAAAACGAGGATCACGGTCTGTCCAAGGTCCGTTAGCATATTGGCTCAGGTTGTCCCAAGTAAAAGATTGCCAGTTGCCATTTACCTTAATATCAAACTGTGAAGCATATTCTTCGGTTGGCGTCATAGCTGCTCCACAAAAATCCTTCAAAGCACCTGCTTCCTTGTAGTCGTAAGGCGGGCAGCAATTGAGGTTAAAAGAGTGTTGTAACTTCATCTTTTCATAATTCACTGTAAGCAACAATTCTTTATTGTTAGGAACAGTAAAGATATCATTGTACTGATTCTTACCCAGCAAAGCATGAACACCTTTCTTTTCCAATTTAAAGACTTCGTCACAAGCATCTACAGCATCCTGCCAACGCTTTGCATAAAGAGCTGCTCTGGCTTTCAAACCGTAAGCAGCACCCTTTGTGATACGACCTACATGATTGATACCATCTTTATCCTTCCATTGTTCCGGCAACACCTTCGCAGCCTTATCCAATTCATTGATAATAAAATCCCAGCATTCAGCTTCAGAAGAACGCGCCTTAGAACGATCTGTATGATCATCTACCTTTTCTTCAGAAATTCTCAGCACGATACCACCATAGCGTTTTACCAATTCCTGGTAAACGAAAGCACGGATAGCAATATAATCAGCATTTGATCCAAACCACTTGCCAACCCATTGTGCATATCTACCAGGAATTCATTTAATTCACGGATATGCCAATATGCCTGATTCCATTTTGTACGGAAGTCTCTATCTGCATTGATTCCCTGACGGTAATAAAAGAACTTATTCACTTGGTTACCTGGAGCAATAGCAGCCCAAGAATATTTCAACAAATCAGAAAAACCATCATCATATACATCTACTGGTTTTTCAATATCTGAATATTCATGGAAAGCCTGATAAAGATCTTTAACATAAAAATCGACATTCTCTATCGAAGCATATGCGACATTTTCACTATAGAAGGATTGAGGGTCTACATCCAACACATCGCAAGATTGAAGTCCAAATAAAGCAAAACTCAAACCTATCAATATTTTTTTCATAATCAATCGTTTTAATTTAATGCATTAATCATTTAGAAAGTGACATCCACCCCAAATACGAAGGTACGTTGTTGCGGATAGTATCCATTTATCACGTTAGGAGATTCTGGGTCAAGATACTTGAACTCTGTGAAAGTAAGCAAGTTGCTACCTGAAACATAGAATCGCAAGTTTTCGATCAATGCTTTTTTGGTCCATTTCTTAGGCAAAGTATAACCCAAAGTTACGTTCTTCAAACGCAAATAAGCACCATTCTTTTTCCAGTAGTCAGATGCAAGACAGTTGTTTGAAATCGGAGAAGTAGACAAACGAGGATAGTCTGCATTCGGATTATCCGGACGCCATGAACCTTCTACCAAGAACAACGGAGCATTGTCCCATCCACCATACCAAGGACGAGTCAACGGCGTGTTATCTTCTACGTCATTACCCCAACGATGAGACAAGAATTTGTCACACAAAGCAGCACCCTGAAATTGGAAAGAGAAGTCAAGACCCTTCCAGTTCATATCACCAGAGAAAGCAAACATCATTTCAGGGGTTGTACTACGACCTACTTCCACACGGTCGTCTTCATTCAACCAACCGTCACCATTGATATCGATATAACGGATATCACCTAACTGTGCATCTTTATAAGCAGTCTTCGGAGCCATAGCCAATTCTTCCTCTGTCTGATACAAACCATTGGATTTGAATCCCCAAAGGATATCTACAGAGCGACCCAATCGATTCTTCCATTCTGTTGTGTTGTCCGGTTGTGTAATACGAAGGATACGGTTACGTGCGAAAGACATATTGGCATTTAAGTTATAATTTACCTGACCAATACGGTTCATATGCTTCAGTGTCAATTCAAATCCTCTGTTATCAAAAGCACCCGAGTTTTCAATAGTAGGATAGTGACCACCCAAAGAAGCTGGATAAGCACCACCAATCTCACGAAGAATATCATATGTATACTTATAGAACACATCAAATTCAATGCCTAATTTACCTTCCCAAGCATTCAATTCAAAACCCACATTGTATGTTCTACATTTTTCCCATGTCAAGTCAGGCATTGGATAAAGGTTTTTGTTATACAATGTATTTTCAGCTTGCGGAGTAGAACCAAAAGCTACAAAATTGTTGCGTAAAGCAAACAATTTACGATGCTTAAAGTCACCCACATTATCATTACCCAAAATACCGAAAGAACCTCTCAATTTAAAGTAGTTGATACTTGGGAACAAAGATTTGAAGAAGTCTTCTTCAGAAAGGACATAACCCAAAGATACAGAAGGGAAGAACCCCCAACGATTATCTTCTGCAAATTTATACGAACCATCGTAACGGAACGTAAATTCTGCCAAATATTTGTTTGCATAACCATAATTGAAACGACCAACAAAACCTGCATAAGCCGATTCACTAGAACCACCGTGGTTACCGTCAGATGGGTGGATCTTAGAACCGAAATCCAGTTCAGGAATATCGAATAATATAAAGTCTGTACGGTTGGCTGAGAAATTAGAAGACTTACGAGTGGTTTGTTCATACAGTAACAAGGCGTTCACACTATGCTTACCAAAATCACCATGATAAGAAATAGAAGGACGTAAAATCAATTGTTGATATTTATCATCTGATTGAACCATGATACCCCCTTTACGCATACTATCTGTATACTCATAGTCATAAGTCTTAAGGTGCGGATAGTAACGCATTACTTTATAAGGATAAGAAATCTTTTTATTTGCAGTATCGTCCCAGTCCCAGCTCATGAACATACCAGCTTTTAAACCTTTCAAGAAAGGCATTTCATAATCTACATTCACAGATGTTTCAATCTTCACCGTTCTGCGTTTGCTGAAACCTGAATGATCAGCACCATATTCCGGATTGTCGCCATTACGTTGCGGACCAGTAGGATACCCCATATACTCTCTCGGAACAAACGGAACAGCTGCCAACAAAGAAGCTACCACGTTATTATTAGATTGATTTGCATAAGGGTGTGTACCCGAAATATTCAGGTCCTCAATACGAGCACCTACATTAAATGCAATTTTCATGCCTTCAATTGGATTCGTATCAATGTTTGAACGGAAGTTACCACGTTGCAAATTGTGTCCTTTAATGAAACCATTCTGTTTCATAAAACCACCACTCAAAAAATACTTGGTTTTCTGTGTACCACCACTAACCGAAAGGTTGTGATTGTGTTGCAAAGTAGTTTTATATAAAGCATCTTGCCAGTTGGTATTTTCATAACCATCTGTAGGGTCACCATTACAAGTCATGGAAATTTCCTCATCGGAATAATAACGAGGAAGACCATCCATCTCACGAGCTAAGTTGTACCATTGCATGTACTGGGTACCATTCATAAACTTAGGTAATGTAGTAGCATGTGACAATGTCAACGAACCTTTGTAATTGATAGTGGTTTTTCCTTCAGAACCGCGTTTGGTAGTCACCAAAATAACACCACCGGCACCCTTCATTCCATATACAGCACAGGCTGAAGCATCTTTCAACACAGTAATAGATTCTACATCATTCGGGTCTATTTGAGACATAGAACGTTCTACACCATCCACTAAAGTCAACGGACCAAAGCCTTCACCCTGATAAGTGGAACGACCACGAACCAAGATTTCCACATTGTCACTACCTGGACCACCAGCAGGCTGTTGAGTAATCAAACCCGGTAATTTACCTACCAATGCCTGTGTAATGTTACTAGTAGAAGCTTTCAACAATTCCTTTGAATCAACGGTAGCAACCGAACCTGTCAAATGCGCTTTCTTCTGAATACCATACCCCACTACAACCACTTCATTCAACACAGAAACGTCTTCTTGCAATATTACATTCAACGTTCTTTTCCCAGAGACTTTCACTTCCAGCTTGACCATACCAATGTATGTGAAAACAAGCGTTTCATTTTTAGGCACATTAATGCTATAACGGCCATCCAAATCTGTTGTAGTACCTGTTGTAGAGCCTTTCACTACAACACTTACACCAGGAAGAGGATTATCGGCTATATCCATAACCATACCCTTAACCACATTCTGAGCATAGCTACTTGCCGTAGATGCCAGCACCATGAGCAACAAGAACAAATACGTTCTTGTCACTTGGAAGCAACTTTTTTTTCTTAAGCTTTTTTCCATCATAAAATAATAAAAAGGTTAATAAAGATTTTAATTATTATTGTTTACAATCATCTGATCTATCACTTTTTTTGCTACCTCTGATACATCTTTTTGAGTAACCAATTCCCACAAGGAGGTATTCTTTTCCAGCAAGTATTGCGTACCTACAATCCAACTCTGAATCCAACCAGTTAAAGTACTCCATGCACCCCAACCAGCATCCGCATTCGAGGCCCAATAATTCCAGTCTTTATAATTGAACGCTCTAAACCAAGCACCATCTACATTCTTAAACTTCTCACTGCTTACTTGAATACGAATCAAAAAATCACGCATCTGGTTAACAGCTTTCAGATAAACAGGATCTTGCGTAGCCATAGCAGCTTCACACAAACCTACAAAAGCAAAATTTGTAGTATAAAGCATGTCAGCTACCGGATCACCATTCTTGAAAATTAAAGATGCTTCCGTTTGACCATAGGCATCGTTAGAAGGTGTACAGCCAAACATACTCTTCGCTTCATTACCCAATTCTTCACGAATACCTCCGCAAGCTACTTGATTCTTCAACAATTCCTCAGTCATAAACTGTAACCACTGCTTATGCTGTTCGGTAGGCTCTACGCGATATAACCATGCTAACGGCAGAATCATACGTGCTCTTTCCTGCTGAATACCATTCGTCCAATTCCAATCATTTGGATAACCAGCCATCATCAATGAAATACCTTTCCTTACACGGTCAAGCAATGGTTGATATTTGGTCTGTTCGTAGAGCCACAAGTAGCATGCCCAATTCCAAGATTCAAAATGTGGATGAAGATTCACCAAATCTGAATTGAAATAGTTTCTCCAACCATTTTTCTGCAGATCCGAATCCAAAATATTTCCACCACGGAAACCATTTTTACTTGTTGTACGGAAATTTCCTATGATACATTCCACTATCTGCTTATCCCAAGAAGCATTCTTCATAATGGCAGAAGCAGCCAATGAACCAAGGATAGAACGAGCATTGTCATCGCCATAATAAGTGCCTTTATGAGTATAGGCCCATCCCAACAAACCATAAGAAGGAGATTTGGGATTATTTCTCACTGAATCACGATATTCTCTAAAAGAATAATCCAACAGATTAGATGACACCTTCAAATAATCTTGTTTACCCAATAAATCACCAGCAGCAGCAAAAGCATAAGAAGACTCTCCTTGTACATCATCACGCATCCAATAACGATATTGTTGTTTACCATCATGGTAAATACCTGACATATGCCCTTCCAATACACCCAACGAACCATCACCATTAGGCATGTCAGCTGGCAATTCAGGACCAACCGGCATCAAACCGTCACCCATATACTTATCTGCCCAATCCTTTTTCCAAGAAGGATGCACCAAGAAGTGACCATTATAATACCATTCCACTCCCTTAGCAATACTTTGTTTACCTGCCTCCTCAGGTAACAGCTCGGTAACAGTATAGGATGGTGATACATACGTCAACCAAGAAGAAAACGTTACACCTTCTTTATTTAGCAACCAGTTCATGATATATTCAAACATGGACTGCACACGCTGCTCAGGAAGATAACGACAAACTGCAAAATTACTAATACTAGTAGCAGCTACCATCAACTGACTATTCTGTTGATACAACAATGGATGAACCGATGTATTGGCCAAGCCATACACTGCTTTATCAAAACCTGCTACCCTAGCTGCTACCAAATACGTACTATCAGGGGTTTGATCCAATTCCTTCAATACGCATCGGTGAAAAGCCATCAAAGCCATAGAAGGAAGTTGAGGAGTTAATGAATCACAAACCACTATCCGCTCCAGTTCCATGGTATCCGTCTTTACACACAAATGTTCACCGATCTGCTGAGGAAAGTCCATGAAAACACGCAAAGACTTCGATTGAATCAAGGCTAAATCCGCGCTTGTCACCACTGTACCCTGTTCTGGATAAGAAGGACAAAGCAATAAAACTGGAGCCTGCTCAGAAGCATTCTGAAGAGCCTCTGTTACAGAAGTACAGAAATGTAATTGATATCCCTCATTTGTCAACAACTGAGCCAGATTGCTATGTGCATCGCCATAACACACAATCTTCTCCTTCTTCACTCCACAAGAGAATAAGAACAGACAAAAAAATAGGATTGATATAATTCTTAATTTATTCATTATTCTTTATTTTTGACTAATTGCTTCTAATATTTTCCAGCATTGAAATAATCCTCTTGGTACATGGAAGCAGCCTTTCCATTTCCCGCCTTTGAGTGGCAGCAATACTTCTCCCTGCCGATTCAGATAACCGAACCATTCCG
>ERZ809209.1071-NODE-1071-length-13006-cov-6.924948_pt1 | contig 13006 bp, 10 predicted proteins | sample MGYA00520514_ERZ809209 | MGnify/ENA primary metagenome ERZ809209 (study PRJEB31576, sample SAMEA3212657) | Homo sapiens | biome: human-gut; feature: human gut; material: fecal | place: Sweden | collected 2012 ...
GGATTTGATTTTTTTACTTTTTTGACGGAGATCAAGGTTTATTCCAATGAGCAGAGCGTCACACTCTTTGTGGACGGTGTGGAGAGAGAGACAGCAGAGGGCTCTAAAGTATTTAAATTTGAAGTCCCGATCACAGAAACACACAAGATCAGGGCAGTGTCCGGTGCCTGTGAAGATGAGATCACCGTGAAAAAAGTAGAAAAATCAAATCCGGATTATATATTCAACAAACAGGGAGATGTTGTCAACTGGTTTGACCGGGATGATTTTAAGGCAGACCATTATTCAATCTCGGATACGCTCGGAGAGCTTGCACAGAATGAGATGGCAAACGCGATCGTACAGCGTCTGATGGCACAGGCATCAGCAAGCCGTGGTGATGTGGCAGAAAGTGTGAAAGATAACCCGGCATTGCAGCGCATGATGCAGCGGATGACATTAGTCAGCCTTTTAAAACAGGCAGGTGATGCGGTGAGTGAAGAACAGATGAAAGCGCTCAACGACGCATTACAGAAAATCCCGAAAAATCAGGCATAGGAAAGGGCTGGTTACGAACATGACAAAAGCGATACAGCAGATTATGCTTGGAACTGTGACAAAGAATGAAAAACAGGCTGCAGAATCTTTAAAAAGGATTAAGGCAGCCGGATATGATGGTATTGAACTGAATGGGTTTATGATAAAACCGACCTCTTTTCTGGTCAGAATGCTCACAAAAGCAGCCGGTATGCCGGTCGGAAAAGGAGGGAATTACGACTGGAATGCCCTCGTGAAAGAGGCAGGACTTGTCGTGACAAGTATCCATGAGGATCTTGGCACGATAAAAAGAGAGCCGGAGACCATTATCAGGGAGGCTGAAAAATTTGGCACAAAATACGTGGTCATCACTGGAATGTACCGTTTTGACTATTCAGATAAAAACGCAGTGCTTGGCTTGTGTCAGGACTTAAATGCTTCCGGAAAAATTTTAAAAGAGGCGGGTGTGGAACTTTTATATCACAACCACAACTGTGAATTTTTGAAAGTTGAACCGGGAAAAACGGCATATGATCTGATCCTCTCTGAGACGGATGCTTCGTGTGTGAATTTTGAACTGGATTCCTACTGGCCGGCAGAAGCAGGCGTAAATGTGCTGGAACTGATGAGAAAGCTGGATACAAGAATGAAGCTTTACCATATTAATGACCGTGGAACAAGACTGTCAAAACCTGCCATGACACCAATCTTAAAATCGGACAGCATGGAACTCGGCTATGGAAACATGGATCTTGTTTCCATGGTCACGCAGGCACAAAAAGTGAAGGTGGATGCAGTGATCTTAGAAAGCCATAAAAACTGGGTGGACAATTCTCCGTTAAAGTCCATGGAGTTAAGTGCAGAGTTTATGAATCAGTACATTCGTTAGTGCATAGCTGGAAGGAGGAAACACAGGGCATGGAAGAACTGAAAAGGCATTTTATCACCTCAGACCGGGAGTACCGCGAGGGGGAAGTTTTTGTATATGAGCAGAAATTTACCGTGAAAGATGTGAAGAAGGCAGTGTTCACAGCGACCGCGCTCGGAGTATATGAGGCAGAGATCAATGGCGTCAAAATCGGAAAACAGATGTTTGCACCGGGATACTCCTACTATCCGAGGCGTGTGCTTTACCAGACATATGAGGTGAGCGCGCTGCTGCGTGAGGGCGCGAACACATTGCGGGTTTATCTTGGACAGGGCTGGTATTGCGGCCGTTTCCTCTGTGAGAACAAGACACAGATTTATGGGGAAAAGCCTGCGGTATCATGGATTTTAAAGATTGAGGATGCAGCTGGTGTCCGGGACATTGTATCCGGTGAGCAGACGGACGAACTGGAATCTCCCTATGGATATGCAGGGGAGTATGACGGTGAGATTTATTTTGCGGATGGAAGAAGCGCAGTGATCGGGCATCCGGTATCTATCAAAAACGAATTGGATTTTGCGTTGGAGCCGACGCTGACGGAAGTCGCGTTACAGGAAGAGATGGAGGTAAAAGAGGCAAAGCAGACAGGAAATGTGACTATTCTTGACTTTGGACAGAACTTTGCCGGAATTGTTGAAATTGATCCTTCTTTTCTTACAAATGAGACAATTACGATCCGCCACGGAGAGATTTTAAATGCAGATGGAAGTCTTTACACTGCCAATCTGCGGAAAGCAAAGGCAACTATCGTCTATCATGCCGGAGCGGAAAAGAAAAAATACCGACCGCGTTTTACCTATATGGGATTTCGTTATATGGAACTCTCAGGCGTAGATTATCAGTCGGGCATGATCAAAGCGTATGCGATTCACACCGATATGAAGCGCACCGGATACTTTTCGTGTGAGAATCCAATGGTTCAGAAGTTATATGAGAATCAGGTCTGGGGGCAGAAATCCAACTATGTGGAAGTGCCGACCGACTGTCCGCAGCGGGATGAACGTATGGGTTATACCGGGGATGGTCAGGTGTTTGCACGCACCGGAGCCTACAATTTTGACACCAATGATTTCTGGAAAAACTTTTTGCGTGATCTGGAACTGGGACAGCTTGACAACACGGAAGGGTATGTGTGTGCCACTGTGCCGCAGACCGGACCTGCCGGAATTGGTTTTATCAGCATGTTAGGCTGGGGAAATGCAGTCACAATTTTACCGGAAATGCTCTATCAGCAGTTTGGAGACGAGGAAGCACTGCCACGCCAGTACGAGAGCATGAAACTTTTTGTGGAGGCGGAAATCCGGAAAATGGGAAAGAAAAATCTCTGGATTGGACCTTCTTTGGGAGACTGGCTTGCAATGGGAAAAGGGATCGCATGGCAGGCAATGCACAACAATCCGGTATCGAATGCCTTTATCGTACATGATCTGAAGGTCATCAGCGAGACGGCAGAGCGTCTTGGGAAAAAAGCTGATGCAGACAGATACCGCAGACAGCTGGAAGCCACAACGAAAGCATATATTGAGAAATTCGTGAGCAAAAAAGGAATTGTGGCAAAAGATTATCAGTCTGCTTATATTATGGCATTAAAATTTGTATTGCCGGAGGGAGAACTGCGGGAACTGGTGAAGAAGAATTTTGCTGCCAATATCCGCAAAAATGGTCTCCAGACAGGATTCTTTGCAACGGAACATCTGCTTCCACTTTTAGTGGAAGCGGGAGAGACAGAACTCGCCTATGATATCCTGCTACAGGAAGGCTGTCCGGGCTGGATGTATCAGATAAAATGCGGTGCGACCACGACATGGGAGCGCTGGGATGCATTAAAACCGGATGGAACGGTCAACGAAGAGAAAATGGCAGGTTCCGGCGACAATATGGTTTCTTTCAATCACTATGCATTTGGCAGTGTCGGAGAATTTTATTATCAGTATATTCTCGGAATCAAACCACAGAAACCGGGTTTTGCAGAATTGCATTTCGAGCCGTATCCGGACAGACGGCTTGGCGGTGTGAGCGGAAGTTATCTCTCAAGAGCAGGAAAAATTGAAAGCTCCTGGAAGTATGAGGAGGATGGCTGTCATATCTCATTGAATACGCCGGTAAAATCGGAAGTGGTTTTGCCGAACGGACAGAGGGAGACAGTGGAAGAAGGAACCTATCAGTGGCTCTGCTGAAAACAATTTGGGCAAAAAAGAACACTTTTTTGAACAAAAAGTGTTCTTTTTTTGCGCTCATTTTTTTCCTAAAATAAAAAATAGAAAAGGAACACAGATGCAGGAGAGGGGGAAAATATGGAGCAGTATTATCTTGCAATCGACATTGGAGCTTCCAGCGGCAGACACATATTAGGACATATGGAAGACGGAAAAATGGTATTGGAAGAAATGTATCGTTTTCCGAATGGAATGACCGAAGAGAACGGACAGAAAAGCTGGAATGTAAAAGCACTTTTCAGAGCAATTTTAGAGGGAATGAAAAAGTGTAAAGAAGCGGGAAAAATCCCGGTGAGTATGGGAATTGATACCTGGGCAGTTGATTTTGTCCTGTTGGATAAAGAGAATAAAATGCTTGGAGATGCAGTCGGTTATCGGGACAGCCGTACCGCAGGGATGGATGAGAAAGTCTATGAGATCATCCCGGAAGAAAAGTTATATGAGAGAACAGGCATCCAGAAGCAGATTTTCAACACCATTTATCAGTTGATGGCGGTAAAATCCAACAATCCCGAAATTCTCGAACACGCAGAGACCATGCTGATGATCCCGGAGTATTTTAATTATCTTTTGACAGGAGAGAAGGCATCAGAATATACGAATGCCACCACAACACAGTTAGTATCCCCGGAAACAAAAGACTGGGATTATGAACTGATTGAAATGTTAGGATATCCAAAACAGATTTTCCAGAAAATAAAGAAGCCGGGAACGGTACTGGGAAATTTGACGAAAGAAATTCAGAAAGAGGTCGGATTTGACTGTGAAGTCGTCTTACCGGCAACACATGACACCGGTTCTGCAGTGATGGCAGTTCCGACAAATGAGGACAATATCATTTACATCAGTTCCGGAACGTGGTCACTGATGGGAACTGAATTAAAACAAGCAGACTGTTCACCGGAAAGCAGACTTCATAATTTTACGAACGAGGGAGGATATGCGTATCGTTTTCGCTATCTGAAAAATATCATGGGACTTTGGATGATACAGTCGGCCCGAAAAGAACTGGAACCAAAGCAGGGATTCGGAGAGATCTGCGAGGCGGCGGCAAGGGCGGACATTGCATCTTTGGTAGACTGTAATGACGACCGCTTTTTAGCACCGCAAAGCATGACAGAAGAAGTGCAAAAAGCCTGCGCAGAGACCGGACAGCGGATACCGGAGGGAATCGCAGAAACAGCGTGCGTGATTTATAACAGTCTTGCACAATGCTACGCACAGACGATCAGAGAAATCGAGGAGATGTCAGAAATTACATATGAAAGCATCCATGTTGTCGGGGGAGGAGCCAATGCAGCGTATTTGAATGAACTGACTGCGAAGGCAACCGGAAAAACAGTTTATGCCGGTCCAACAGAGGCAACAGCAATCGGAAATTTGATGGCGCAGATCATTGCAGCAGGAGAACTTGAAAATTTACAGGCTGCAAGAAAATGTATCTTTGAGTCTTTTGAAATAAAAAAATATGAGAAATAACAATCAGGAATATCAGAAAAAAATATATGCCGGAAGCGGATGTTGTGCCCGGCAGAAAGGTGAGGTAAAAATTTTATGACGGTACAGGAAAGATATGAAGCGGCCAGAAAAATGTATGCAGATGTCGGTGTTGATACAGATGCAGCGATCGCAAAATTAAAAGAAATCCCGGTATCACTTCATTGCTGGCAGGGCGATGACGTGACAGGATTTGACCATGACGGACCTTTGACCGGCGGAATCCAGACAACCGGAAACTATCCCGGAAAGGCAAAGACACCGGAACAGCTGATGCAGGACATGGAAGAGGCGATGAGCCTCATGCCCGGCAAAAAGAAATTAAATCTTCATGCAAGCTATGCAATCTTTGAGAAAGGCGAATTTGCAGACCGCGACAAATTAGAGCCAAAGCATTTCAGAAAATGGGTAGACTTTGCAAAGAAACACCATGTTGGGATTGATTTTAATCCGACATTTTTCTCACATGACCAAGTAAAAGACGGACTGACACTGACAAGCCCGGACGAGGAGACAAGAAAGTTCTGGATCGAGCATGGAAAAGCATGTATCCGCATTTCGGAATATTTTGCAAAAGAGACAGGTGTTCCATGTGTGATGAATATCTGGATTGGGGATGGATACAAAGATATTCCGGCAGACCGCATGGAACCACGCATGAGATATAAGGATTCCATTGAACAGATCATTGCAGAACCACATGATCCAAAGCTGGTAAAACCATGTGTGGAGTCTAAGGTATTCGGAATCGGTGTGGAATCTTACACAGCGGGATCAGCCGAGTTTACACTGACATTTGCGGCGACACATGAGAATGTACTTCCGCTGATGGACAACGGACATTATCATCCTACAGAAGTAGTATCGGATAAAATACCGGCTTTACTCTGTTATTTCCCGGAGATTGCACTTCACATCACAAGACCGGTAAGATGGGATTCTGACCATGTCGTCTTATTTGATGATGAGACAAAAGAGATGGCAAAAGAGATCGTAAGATGTGATGCGATCGACAGAGTACATATGGCACTTGATTATTTTGATGCAGGTATCAACCGCATCAGTGCATGGACGGTGGGATTCAGAAGCTGGCAGAAAGCACTATTATCTGCGCTCTGCACACCGAATGCGGAACTGAAAAAATTACAGGATGAGAACCGTCTGACCGAGCTTATGGTCATGCAGGAAGAATTAAAGACATTTCCATTTGGAGATGTATGGACCAAATACTGTGAGGAATGTGGAGTTCCCGCAGATAAGAACTGGTTTGCAGAAGTAGAGAGATATGAGAAAGAAGTACTGTTAAATCGATAGCCAGAGCAGGCTATGTGAAAAATAAGGCAGTTCGTTCTGACGCAAAAATGACGATAGAAAACCTAAATGGAGGAAAGAAAACATGAAAGTATTAGATGCAGAATTTGTGCAGGGATTTATCCGCATGGCAAATGATGGATGGGAGCAGGGATGGCATGAGAGAAATGGCGGAAATCTTTCCTATCGTATCCGGCCGGAAGAAGTGGAAGCCGTAAAGGAAGATTTTGAGCCAAAAGAGTGGCAGCCAATTGGAACAAGCGTTCCAAAACTTGCAAAAGAGTATTTTCTTGTAACAGGAAGTGGAAAGTATTTCCGTAATGTGATCATCAAACCGGAAGATTCCATCTGTATCATCGAACTTGATGAAAAAGGGGAAAATTACCGTATCGTTTGGGGGCTGGTGAATGGTGGAAGACCAACTTCTGAACTTCCGTCCCATTTAATGAATCATGAGGTGAAAATGATCGCAACCGGTGGAAAACACAGAGTCATCTATCATGCGCATACAACCAATATTATTGCGCTTACGTTTGTTCTTCCATTGGAAGATAAAGTGTTTACAAGAGAATTATGGGAGATGGCGACAGAATGTCCGGTTGTATTTCCAGAAGGTGTGGGTGTCGTTCCGTGGATGGTTCCGGGCGGCCGTGACATCGCAGTAGCAACCAGTGAATTAATGAAGAAATACAATCTTGCAATCTGGGCACATCACGGAATGTTTGCTTCGGGAGAAGATTTTGACCTGACATTTGGGTTAATGCACACCGCAGAGAAATCCGCAGAGATCCTTGTGAAAATGTTATCAATGCAGCCGAATAAGAGACAGACCATCACGCCGGATAATTTCCGTGGTCTTGCAAAAGATTTCAATGTGACACTGCCGGAAGAATTCTTATATGAAAAATAGAGTAAAAAATTAGAAACGTTTATTAAAAAATGCGTGATAAAATCACTTTTCATGACACTTACCGTGCGCAATGTCATGGAAGGTGATTTTTGCTTTTAAAAAAGAAATTTATGTGCTATAAAAGAAGGAGGCTTTGGCTGAAAACACATATAAAAAGCGAGGATGAAAATGAAACAAGACTATAAAAAAACAACATACGCCTGCTTTATCGGTTATATTGTCCAGGCGATCGTCAACAGCTTTGTTCCGCTGTTGTTCGTGACATTCCAGAAAACATACCAGATTCCGCTGACGAAGATCACACTGCTTATCACAATCAATTTTGTGATACAGCTTCTGATCGATCTGCTTTCGGCAGGGTTCATTGACAAAATCGGTTACCGGGCATCCGTGGTCATCGCCCACATCTGTGCGGCGGCAGGGCTGGTACTGCTCACGGTTTTGCCGGAACTTTTTGCAGATCCGTTTGTTGGCATTTTAATGTCGGTCATGATTTATGCAGTGGGCGGTGGATTGCTGGAGGTGCTGGTCAGTCCGATCATTGAGGCATGCCCGACGGATAATAAGGAAGCGGCTATGAGTCTTTTACATTCCTTTTACTGTTGGGGATGTACCGGTGTTGTTTTATTTTCCACGGTGTTTTTCGCACTGTTTGGAACGGAACACTGGAAAATCCTCACACTGTTGTGGGTGATCATTCCGGTCTGCAATATGATTTTATTCACAAAAGTGCCAATCTACAGTCTGCATGAAGAGGGCGAGAAGGGCATGACCATGGGAGAACTTTTCCGGGAAAAAGTATTCTGGTTTTTAATGATCATGATGGTGTGCTCCGGTGCATCCGAGCAGGCGGTGAGCCAGTGGGCATCAGCGTTTGCGGAGCAGGGACTTGGAATCACCAAAACGATCGGTGATCTGGTGGGACCGATGGCATTCTCTATTTTAATGGGAACTTCCCGCTTGATTTATGGAAAATATGGAGACAGATTCGATCTGGATCAGTTTATGAAATTAAGTACGCTGCTTTGCATTGGCTCTTATCTGCTGATCGCATTTGTGCCGGTTCCGGCGGTAGAACTTGTGGGCTGCGCAATCTGCGGCTTTTCAGTTGGAATTATGTGGCCGGGAACGTTTAGCAAAGCGTCCGCATCCTTAAAGCGGGGTGGTACAGTGCTTTTTGCACTGCTTGCGCTGGCAGGAGACCTCGGCTGTTCCGGTGGACCGACACTCGTGGGATTTGTTTCGAGTGCGTTTTCCAATAATCTGCGCGTGGGAATTGGAGCTTCGATTCTTTTCCCGCTTTTGCTGTTGGCGGGACTTGTGTTAGTTAGCAGCAAAAGGAACGAAAAATGCCAGATAATTTTTTAGACCTTTTTAGAAATCATTCCTTTTCATAAAGAAACGTGAAAGAAATATTAAGATTACATTAATCCCCTTTTTTTCTGAAAAAAATATGGTACAATTTGCCATAAGTCAAAAAAGACAAGGAAAAAAAGGAGATTATGTAAGCATGGAAGACAACAATGTAAAGGAAAAAAAGCATTTCTTTCATAAAAAAGAAAAAAAGGCAGAAGTGGCTGAAGTACCAAAGAAAAAGAAGAAAGTATGGCTGATCGTTTTAGTGATTGCAGCTATTGTAATTGTATTGATCGGCAGCACTGTTAAAAATATGACTTCACAGATTGAGACAGCAGCGAATATGGTTGAGATAGAACCGGTAGAGAAAAGGGATTTATCCGATTCGGTTTCTTTGAAGGGAACGATCGCAGGGCAGAGCAAGACAAATGTCATGTCCCTTGCAGCAGCAGAGATCACAGCCGTGAACGTTCAGGTGGGTGACATTGTAAAAGAGGGTGATCCGCTTGTGACATTGGATCAGAAGGATATTGAAAAACAGATTGCAGAGTTGAAGACAAATATTAATAATGCGAATGCTGTTGCAGCAAACGATGAGGCACAGAAGCAGAACAGTCTTACCCAGAACAAACAGGATCAGCAGGATGCACTGGATGCAGCACAGAAGACGATCGATAAAGCACAGGCTGATGTTGATAAATATAAGAAAAAGGTATCAGAGTGTGAGGATTATATTTATTATCTGAAAAACAACCACAAAGATACTTCTGAGTATGATGGAAAATTAGATGTTTTTAAATCATCTTTGGAGACAGCACAAAATGCATTGGATTCCGCAAATGACAATTATGCATCTGTGTTAAAAAACACGGACAGAAGCGTTGCATCTGCCCAGAATACCGTTGATATGCAAAAATACCAGGCAAGCACGACCACAGAGTCAAAAGACCAGCTGGAACAGTTACAGAAGCAGCTTGCAGACTGTACACTTTCTGCACCGATCGGTGGAGTTGTCACAGCCGTCAATGTATCAGTCGGAGATAAAAACACAGCAGGAACGACCATGATCACGATCGAGGATACATCTTCCTTAAAAGTGATCGTAAATGTTGAGGAAGCTGACATTTTAAAGATCCAGGAAGGAATGCCTGCAACCGTTTCAACGGATGCAACAGGGGATGAAGAGATCAAAGGTACGGTAACACGTGTGGTCAGAGTAAAAAATCAGTCCACCAACACAAACGGTACAGATACCAATACCTCAAGCGGTTATTCTGCTGAGATCACGATCGACAACACAGAACTTCTGGTTGGAATGAGTGCAAAAGCCAAAATTGTGATCAAAGACAGAGGTACACAGCTTGCAGTTCCATATGATCTGATCCGGCAGGATGACAACGGAGATTCCTATGTTCTGGTAGCGGAAGCAAATGAAGATGGAACAGCAACCGCAGTCCGAAAAAATATCAAAGTCGGTGAAGAGGTAGATTATTATACAGAAGTGACAGGCGGCGATCTGAAAGAGGGCGACCAGCTGATCTACGATAATACATTTTCTGTCACCGAAGGTCAGGTGTTTACTCCGGAACAGATATATTCCAATCAGGCACTTGACACAGAAGGCATGATGAGTACGGAGGCAGAATGATCGTGAGTGAACCAGTAATCCGTATGGAGAATATTATAAAACGTTATTACATAGGCAAGCCGAATGAACTGCAGATTTTAAATGGGATCAGCCTGTCAGTCGATCAGGGAGAATTTGTCTCCATCGTCGGTGAGTCCGGTTCCGGAAAAAGTACATTGATGAATATTATCGGTGTCCTGGACCGTCAGACTGAGGGAACTTACTTTCTGGAGGGAAAAGATGTAAATAAAATGGATGATTCCATGCGAAGTGCAATCCGAAACAAGAGGATTGGTTTTGTATTCCAGAATTTTAACCTTCTTCCGAAAGCCAATGCATTAAAAAATGTCATGGTTCCGCTGTTATATAGTACTGAGAGGGAAAAAAATCAAAAAGAGCGAGCCATGGAAATGTTAAAAATGGTTGGCATGGAGGAACGTGCTTTCCATAAACCAAACGAGCTTTCCGGTGGACAGAAACAGCGTGTGGCGATCGCGCGCGCAATGATCAATGATCCGGCGATCATCTTAGCGGATGAGCCGACCGGAGCGTTGGATTCCAAAACCGGACATATGGTCATGGATCTTTTTCATAAGCTGCATGAGGAGCAGGGAAAAACCATCGTTTTGATTACACACTCACAGGAACTTGCGGCGGAGACAAAACGGATTGTTACGATCTTAGATGGTAATATCGTGTCAGATAATGGAGGTGAAGGCTGATGTTTTTGGAAAATATAAAAGAGGCGATCACCAGCATTTTCAGCAATAAAATGCGTTCGATTCTGACCATGTTAGGAATTATCATCGGTATCAGTGCAGTCATCACGATCACGACGATCGGTAATTCCATTCAGACTACTTTGACATCCACTTTAAATTCACTGGGTGGCAATACGGTTCAGGCATATGTGGATGCAAGATATCCGGAAGATGATGCGGACTGGGATACCTGGGAATACCCGGAAATGAAAACATCGGACTTTGTGACACAGGAGATGATCGATGAACTGGTGGAAAAATATCCGGATGAATTTGATGGAATAGCAGCTTCTGAATTTCTTGGAAACGGACAGATCCGGCAGGATAAAAATACTTATGCCAATGTATCCGTTCAGGGGACTACTTCCGAGTATATTGATTATATGAAATTAAAGATGTATGCCGGAAGAAACCTTACAAAACAGGATAACAAAACAAAGAAGAACGTCTGCATTGTGGCTGATACCATGGCAAAGCAGTATTTTGGAGATGAGAATCCAATAGGAGAACAGATCACTTATGCAGACAGCGATGGAAATCTATATAATTTTACAATTGTAGGCATATACGAATATAATGCAGCACTTTTTGGCAAGGTGGACACCAGCGTCCCGGAAAAAGACCGTTATACTACAATGTTTATTCCAATCCAGACCTGTTTTAAGCTGATGGGAAAGGATCAGTCCGGTTACACAAACTTTAACCTGATGGTCAATTCCCTGGCTGATATCGATCAGGCAACGACAGATGTTACAAACTTTTTTGAAGAGAAATATGCAAACAATGAAAATTTCCATGTTACTACCTATAATATGGCGTCTGATATGGGAATGATCAATACCGTCATTAATGTGATCACGATCGCAGTGTCCGGCATTGCATTGATCTCATTGATCGTAGGCGGTGTCGGTGTCATGAACATCATGCTTGTGTCTATTACCGAGCGTACAAGGGAGATCGGTGTCCGGATGGCACTTGGAGCGAAGAGGAGTACCATCCGTATGCAGTTTGTCATAGAAGCGATCGTACTCTGTATCTTTGGTGGAATGATCGGGATATTGATCGGGGTGTTTAATGGATTTGTATTAGGCAAAGCAGCGGAGTTTGTGATCCAGAATATGTATTCTGAATATTCAAGCTACATTATTATGTCGGTACGGCCATCCTTATCCGCTATTGTACTTTCCTTATTCTTCTCCATGCTGACAGGAGTATTCTTCGGATACTATCCTGCAAACAAGGCAGCCAAGATGGAAGTAATCGATGCATTGAGATATGAATAACCCGGAGTTTAATTGACGTAGTGTCGCAGATTCTGTAGTGCTTTTATAGGTTGTGAAGGGGCAACCATAAGCGTCCTTTCACAAGTCAGAATTTTATATGTAATGAAAAAGAAAAACGGTATAAACGAAATATTATGTTTCTGTTCGCTGGGCATTCCGATAGGCTTCTGAGCAACAATCTTGAGAAGCAGTGCTTCCCAAGATTGTTAGAATCCTATCTCCATAGCTCACAAAGAAAATAATATTTGTTTATATCGTTTTTCTTTCATTTACGTTACGAATGACTTGTGAGAGGACGCTTATACATGCCCAATCAACACTGTGAATCGCACCACAGAATCTGCCAATTTGCGTTATGGAACTCACGGTTATGGGATGAGTGCCTATAAAGGAGGTAACGACAAAATGCAGTCGTTTTCAATGTCTTGTGATTCGTCGATGATAAAGGGCACACTTCCCAGAGTTTCATCTTTGGGTTCTGCCGCTTGCAATATGGATTAACGGATTTTCACAACTGGGATATTGCATGCTGCACAGTCTTGGCTCAATAAAAAATAGAACTGATTTGTTTTCAGGATTTTGGGAGCGGCCGGTTCTTAGA
>ERZ809209.1100-NODE-1100-length-12784-cov-6.923560_pt1 | contig 12784 bp, 6 predicted proteins | sample MGYA00520514_ERZ809209 | MGnify/ENA primary metagenome ERZ809209 (study PRJEB31576, sample SAMEA3212657) | Homo sapiens | biome: human-gut; feature: human gut; material: fecal | place: Sweden | collected 2012 ...
ATTGAATACACATCGATCTATACGATACCTTGCGCCATCATTGCTTTGGCCACTTTCATGAAGCCTGCAATGTTCGCACCTTTCACATAGTTGATATATTGATCCTCTGTTCCATGTTCGACACATTGTTGGTGGATAGCGCTCATGATCTGATGCAATTTGTCATCGACTTCGGCAGCTGTCCACGAAATATGCATGGCGTTCTGAGTCATTTCCAGGCCGGAAGTGGCGACACCGCCAGCGTTGACAGCCTTGCCCGGTGCAAAAAGTTGTTTATGCTCGATGAACAGGTCGACAGCTTCAGCTGTACATCCCATGTTGGATACTTCGGCTACGCATGATGTCTTGTTCTCGATCAGCTTGCGTGCATCGTCTGCGTCCAGTTCGTTCTGGGTGGCACAAGGCAGTGCGATATCCACTTTCTGTTCCCAGGGTTTCTTGCCGGGATAGAAGGTCGAACCGGGGAATTCTTCGGCGTAAGGAGCTACAATATCATTACCTGAGTTACGCAGTTCCAGCATATAATCGATCTTTTTTTCGGAAATGCCGTCCGGATCATAGATATAGCCGTCCGGGCCGGAGATCGTGACGACTTTTGCACCCAGTTCGGTAGCCTTTGTGGCAGCTCCCCAAGCGACGTTTCCGAAACCGGAGATAGCAACAGTCTTACCTTTAATATCTATACCATGAGTTTCCAACATTTGGTGAACGAAGTAGAGGGCACCGAAACCGGTTGCTTCGGGACGGAGGATAGAGCCGCCGAATTCCATACCTTTACCTGTGAACGTACCGGTGTTTTCGCGAGCCAGTTTCTTATACATGCCATACATATAACCGACTTCACGTCCTCCTACGCCGATGTCACCCGCCGGAACATCGCGGTCCGGTCCGAGGTTACGCCATAATTCGAGGATGAATGCCTGGCAGAAACGCATGATCTCCGCATCACTTTTTCCGCGAGGAGCAAAGTCGGATCCTCCTTTACCACCGCCCATCGGCAATGTTGTCAAAGCGTTTTTGAAAGTCTGTTCGAATCCTAAGAACTTCAGGATGGACAGGTTGACAGAAGGATGGAAGCGGATGCCGCCCTTGTACGGGCCGATCGCGTTGTTGAATTGCACACGATATCCCAAGTTGACTTGTATTTCCCCTTTGTCGTCTACCCAGGGCACACGGAAGGTGAAAATACGTTCCGGTTCAACCAATCGTTCGATGATTTTAGCTTTCTCGAATTCGGGATGCTGGTTGTACACTTCTTCAATTGAAAGAAGAACTTCTTTTACTGCTTGCAAATACTCCTTTTCGCCCGGATGTTTTGCTTCCAGTGCTGATAAGATTACTTCTGTCTTCATAGTATATAATTTCTTTTTAAGATAACATTCTGTTTGCAAATATAGGGAATAGCCTGGGTTGACAAAATGTTTTGCTTACTTTTTGATAGTTCTTTTTATGTTTTTGAACAATGTTCTTTAAGTGAAAATCCGGATTCCTACGGATGGGATTCCGGTTTCACTTTGTGCCAGGAAATGTGTGGTGCTGTTGGCACAGCCGTTTCCTTGCTGTGAAACGTTTGTGCCATATAGGTGAAATGCTTGTGCCATGCTAAGGAAACGTCTGTGCCATGCTGAGGGAACGGATGTGCCACTTGCTCAAATCTTGTCACATGCTTTCGGTTGATTGTTTTTTTCCTTACATTTGAGGCCGTTAATTCTATCGAATCATTATGAGCGGAATACCGGACTTTAAGAACCTTGTGTTTAAAGACACATCATTCGCCAATCTAATGAATAAGCGTATATATAATGTATTGCTTATCGCTACTAAATACGATGCCTTCATGCTGGAGGACGATGGGCGGGTGGACGAGCAGATATTCAACGAATATACGTCACTAAGCCTTCGTTACCCGCCTCGTTTCACACAGGTGACGACAGAGGAGGAGGCACTGGCTGAGTTGAAAGACCGTAACTTCGAACTGATCATCTGCATGCCGAATATGGATAACCGCGATATCTTTGCGGCGGCGACGGAGATCAAGATTCATTACCCCAATATACCGATCGTAGTCCTCACCCCATTCTCGAAAGAGGTATCCAAGCGGATTGCCAATGAAGATTTGAGTGCGATCGACTATGTGTTCAGCTGGTTGGGAAATGCGGAGCTGTTGCTCGCCATAATCAAGCTGATCGAGGACAAGATGAATGCGCCGGACGATACGGCCAGTGTCGGTGTGCAGATTATCTTGTTGGTGGAAGATTCCGTCCGTTTCTATTCTTCGGCTTTGCCGCATCTGTATAAATTTGTATTGGAACAGAGCCAGATGTTTGCTAAAGAGGCGTTGAACGACCATCAGCGTACACTTCGTATGCGTGGGCGTCCCAAGATCAAGTTGGCGCGTACCTATGAGGAGGCTGTCCGCATCTTCAACCAGTACCGCGATAATATGCTGGGGATCATCTCGGACATGAGCTTCATGCACGACGGAGTGAAAGATCCTTACGCCGGATACAAGTTCGGGCAGTATGTGCGGAAGACCGGCCTGATCATCCCTTTTGTCTTGGAATCGTCGGAGGCAAGCAACAAAGTGTATGCGAAAGAACTGGGAGCTTCCTTTATCGACAAAAATTCCAAGAGTTATCCGCAGGATCTGAGGAAGAAGATCATGCAGCGTTTTGGTTTCGGCGATTTCGTCATCCTGAATCCACAGACGAAGGAGGAGATCATGCGCATCAAGGACTTGAAGGATTTGCAAAAGAAGGTCTTTCAGATACCGGACGATTCGCTGGTTTATCATCTGAGTCGTAACCATTTTTCCCGCTTCTTCTATTCCCGTGCCATGTTTCCGCCGGCAGAGGTGTTGAAGCGTGTGGATGTGAGCGACTACAAGGATATGGATGAGGCGCGCAAGTTGATTTTCGACTTGATCGTGCAGTACCGTCGGATGAAGAATTCCGGTGTTGTTGCAGTCTATCAGAAGGAGCGCTTCGACGAATATAGTAACTTTGCCCGTATAGGCGACGGTTCGCTGGGAGGAAAGGGCAGGGGCCTGGCGTTTATTGGGGCGATGGTAAAGCGTTATCCCAAGTTGGAACACGATCACTTTGCTGTGACCATTCCGAAGACGGTCGTGATCTGTACAGACATCTTCGACGAATTTATGGAGACAAACGAACTGTATCCGGTCGTACTGAGTGAAGTGGATGACGAAACGATCCTGAAATATTTCCTGCGTGCCAGCCTTCCCGCCCGTCTGATTGAAGACCTGATGGCGTTTTTCGATGTTGTCAAAAGTCCGATTGCCGTCCGTTCGTCTAGTCTTCTGGAAGATTCCCATTATCAACCGTTCGCTGGGATTTATTCTACTTACATGGTACCCAAGCTGGAAGATAAATATGATATGCTCCGTACGTTAAGCGACGCGATCAAAGCAGTCTACGCTTCTGTCTTTTATCGTGACAGCAAGGCATATATGACGGCGACATCGAACCTTATCGACCAGGAAAAGATGGCGATCGTTCTACAGGAAGTAGTAGGGAACCGGTATAATGACCGTTTCTATCCTACTATCTCTGGTGTCGCACGTTCGTTGAATTTCTACCCGATTGGAAATGAAAAGGCGGAAGACGGAATTGCCAATATTGCTTTGGGGCTTGGAAAATATATCGTAGACGGAGGGCAGACTTTACGTTTCTCTCCTCGTCATCCGCACAATATTTTGCAGATGAGTACGATGGACTTTGCGCTCCGTGAGACTCAAACTCGTTTTTATGCACTTGACTTGAAGAATCTGGCAGATCAGTTTTCTGTGGATGATTCGTTTAATTTGCTTCGTCTAAATCTGAAAGACGCGGATGCGGACGGTTCTCTGAAGTTTATTGTTTCGACATACGATCCTTATGATCAGGTTATTCGTGACGGTTACTATCCTGGCGGGCGTAAGATATTGTCTTTTGTGAATGTTCTTCAACATGAGGTTTTTCCGTTGGCCGATACGCTCGATCAGATACTGCATGTCGGACAGGATGAGATGGGGCGGCCTATCGAGATTGAGTTTGCGGTAAATATAGATCCGCAGAATCCCGGTTTCGCTACATTCTATCTGTTGCAAGTTCGCCCGATCGTGGATAACAAGGAGGTAATGGAAGAAGACCTGACGCTTGTGGAACAAGAGGATACAATACTTACATCGACAAGCGTTTTGGGACATGGCATTGTGACGGATGTGCAGGATATTATATATGTAAAGACCGGTGCTTTCTGTTCCTCCAACAACCAGTCGATAGCCTATGATATCGAGAAGATGAACCGCCAGTTCACAGGAGAAGAAAAGAATTATGTTTTGGTTGGTCCTGGTCGTTGGGGAAGTAGTGACTCCTGGCTGGGCATTCCGGTGAAATGGCCTCATATCAGCAATGCACGTGTTATAGTGGAATGCGGGCTGGAGAATTATCGTGTCGATCCGAGCCAGGGAACGCATTTTTTCCAAAATCTGACTTCGTTTGGTGTCGGTTACTTTACGATCAACCCGTTTAAGGGTGATGGCTGGTTTGATGAGGGATATCTGAATTCCTTACCAGCGGTGGAGGAAACCGAATACCTTCGCCATGTCCGTTTCGATAAACCGGTCGTAATCAAGATGGACGGCAAGAAGAGTTTGGGAGTGGTGTTGAAACCAGAAAAGTAAAATGATAAATAAAGAGAACGTAAATGTGTTAAAACTCCTTTGTCATGATCTTTTAGGCACGGATTACATAGATAAATTTATTTTTTTCATGTAATCCATGCCTAAGTTATATCTATTGTATTTCTACACACCTTCGTCTTGGTTTCAAAACATAGGTGTTTTGAGGAAGAAACATGCATGATTCGTTTTCAAAACACCTATGTTTTGAAAACGGTCGGATTATGTCCTGATTTAGTCTTTCTTTTTGATGAAATCCGAAGGATAGTTTACCGTGTTGATCACCTCCTCGTCTTTTTGGCGAATCCAGGTTCTGAAATTGGTTGATCCTTCAGTCATCTCGATTACGCGGGCACCGTTGCTCAGGTTGTTGTACACCGTGTCGCCACCGGTGTAACGGCCGTAGGCAAGCAGGATGCCTTTCCAGAAAACAGCATAGTCGTCATCATGATCGTGTCCGACAAATACACCTAAGATATCCCCCATTTCCTTCATCGAGGCAAACATGCCGGAGTTCAGTTGCGGAGCGCAGGCTTTTTCTTTTCGGGTTCCGACCAGAATGGCCGTTTCATCTGATGCGGCCTGGTTGTATTCCGGCAGGGCGATGTGGAAGAATGCCAGCGAGGGCAGGGGAGTGCCGCCGTTTTGCTTTGTGTATTTCGCGCTGTTTTCGCGGTACCATCGGATCTGGTCAAACTTGATGTAATCATAGCCGCCTATTCCCTTGATCTGTGAATATGAGTGAGAGTCCATACAATACAGGATGGCTGCGTCTTTCTTTCCATCGGACGATTTCAAGGGAAGAATAAAGTTGGTCACTCTCCTGCCACGGAATCGGTCAGGTTGTAAGGTATTGTCTGTATGATATCGAATAGCTGAGTACGGGTAAGTCCCTGTTCGTCATCGTGATTGCCGAATGTCACTCCGAAGGGTATTTGGCGGTTGGCCGCTAAGTTCAGGATTGTGCGCATCCCTTCCTCTGCCGGTTGACCGTAGATGACATCACCTGTGAATAGCACTAAGTCCGGTTTTTCCGCATCCAGTACTTCGTTGATGCGTTCGAGAGAAACGGCTGACTTGGGATTCCCGTGAATGTAATGTACGTCCGTGAACTGTACGATTTTGAACTTGCCGTCTTTATTGAATTTCAAGACGGGTTTCTGTGTGTAGCCTGGTTGCAGGCATCCGAGCACAAGTGAAAGAATAATAAGAAGTTGTTTCATCTTTAGATGGTTTTTGTTTATGAATGGTTTATTCGATCGTGATGTCGAATTGATCGTATGAATCTGTTCTCCAAGCCTTTTCGGATGTCAGGGGAGAAAGTGCGAACAGGGGGGAGAATGTTTTGATCTTAATCGTCTTTCCATCCGGCATAAACTCCATGATGCGGAGCCAGCAGTCTCCCCCGTTGCCATGCCATTGACCGTCGGCGGTCTGGGCGTTGAACATCATTTGGGCTACATTCTTGCCTGTGCTGTTTTTGTCAGTCCTGAAGCTGACATTGCCCTTGTAGTCTGCTATCTCGCATTCATGTCCGCATATCACCATGCAGATGTTGGAGGAAGGATAGACCAGTTTCTGCCAGATGGCTTCTCCGTAATTGGCGGGTGATATTTTGTAGCTTTCCTTGATGTGACGTTTGGCTTCCGGTGACATATAGGAGTGTGTCAGCAGGATCACTTTATGATTTTTGTATTTGGCTTTACCGGCAACTTTGGCCGCCCATTCGATCGCCTCGTCACGCGGAGCAAATTCGAGTGATATGACCAATAGTTTTCCCCATGTGTCTGTCTCGAACTCATAAGCTGCATTTTCAAGAGTCGGAATACCTTGATAGTTCAGGCCTGTCTCGACCAATGACTTTTTCCAGCAGCTATTCCGCTCGGAAGGGAAATAATCAGGAAGGTGGCAGAGGCGGTTTTCTGCTTTCTCATATCCGTAATCGTGATTCCCGGTACAAACGACATAAGATATTTTGTCGTCGAGCCGTTCAAATGCCCTGGATGCGGCCTGCCATTGTTCTTCGCTTGTCTGATTTCCGTTTATGCCGTCCGGAATCCGTATCTCGTTCTGTTCAACCAAATCACCGGTACACAGAACTCCTTTGATATTCAAAGGTTCGATGCTGTTGGCAATCCAAGCTGTCTGTAGCTCGAATAGCGGTTGGTTAGCATCGAACTTGTTATAACTCTGCGGATCAGGCAGCAGGATCATGGAAAAAGAATGCTTGTCGGATAGTTGAGGCCGGACAGGGTAGATCTGGGCGGATATACAAAAAATATTGAGATGAATAATCGTTAAGATAAAAAAAAGTTTTTTGTTCATGATATATATATAAATTAAAAATGAGACACCGAATATAATGAATGTTTTTATATTCGGTGCTCTCTTCTATATGAATAAATTATTTCAGAAGCCACATAATACTGTTGACATCGTCAACTCCTCCCCATTGGCGATCCAAAGCTTTATACAATGATTCTTTGTTGTAGTTGGTTTCAGATTCTGGATACATGTAACGCATTGGAATTTTATCTTTTGCATTATTTAGGTTTGTTTCTGGATTGATTGGGAATTCCGGGTATCCGTTTCTGCGATATTCGTAGTAATCATCTGTGGCTATATGGAAGTATCTGGCCAGAAAAGCTTGCATCCAGATTTGCTTCAGACAATCTGTTACAGACCCGTTTGTGTTATAGGCTACATATTCGCCTTTCAGGTATGATGTAATATAATCATCTGTAATCTCTACTCCGTTGTTGTATTCAGCAGGGACAGTGGTACGGACAAACAGGAAAGAAGCTCGAATGCCTTCCTCATAATATTGTTTTGCAGAGCCGGTGATCCATCCTCTTTCAACCGCTTCTGCGAGAAGGAAATTCATATCTGCATATCCTAAACGGATGCAAGGTACTCCGACATAACTCAAACGGTATACGTCATTGGGACGGGAGTGCATACGTTTTGCGATTTTTTCTTTTTCAATGTCGTATACGCCAGCGGCATCCACTGCAGGATAGGCATTCCAGTCATTTGGCTTTAAAAGTTTTTCTCCTGCTGGCAGGTATAATTCGTTTGTCAACCCTTCTGCTGGAGCCAGATAATAAAATAATCGGTAATCTTTGAATCTTTTTAAAGGATCAATTAATGTGTGTGTGCCGGCATAATAGTCGATACTACGAGTTCCCGTTACGTGATAGGGATTTTTTTGACCATCTTTGTCAGAGTAGATGACCTGTAGGTTATCTTCATTGCTTTTAAATAGATTATTTTCTGAAACAACTTTGGAGAACGTTTCTTTTATTTGCAACTCCTGTGTATCGTCTGCCCGTTTGGATAGAGACATTAGGACTTTTAAACGTAAAACATTTGTCGCTTTTCTCCATTTTTTCGGATCTCCCTGGTAGAAAGGATCTCCGGAAAAAGCTTGTTTGGATTTTGCAAAATATTCGTCGGCAAGAGCAAGGTCTTCAAGAATGCCTTTAAATACGTCTTTTTGTTCATCATATTGGGGATAACGATGTTCTTCGATGTTCAGAGCTTCCGAATAAGGGATATCTCCCATATCCATCGTTGTACGATAGAAATACCAGCCTTTCAGAAAATAATATAAACCTGTATGAGCATCCAAATCATCTTCAGAGGATAGTTCAACCATTTTCCAGGCATTTGTTAAAGTTTGGATGTTATCAAAACTGCCTTTTCCAAAACGGTTATATTGTCCATCGTCGATTTGTTCTCCCCAAAACATCCGTTTGACCAGAAATTCATTTCTCCAGTTACTTGCCGATTTGGTCATGTCAAGAATGACTTTGGAGGCAAGCATGGAAGCGTTTACTTTAGTTGTTGTATCCGGATTGGTGTTCAGATCGTCAAAAGTAGATGTGCATCCTGATAATGAAAATATTCCTATCAGAAAGCAAGCGATTGCTTTATATTTCAGTTCCATAATTGAATTGTTTTATCAGATTAGAAATTAACTTTTAAATTGAATCCCATATAGCGTTGGGATGGGGAATTTAAGCTTTCTGTACCAGAAGAGTCTCCTCCTTTATCTGGGTCTGCATATTTGTATTCTTTAGCCCAAAGGAACAGATTTTGACCGGTGAAACCAATAGAAGCACTTTTCATTTTCATCTTTTGGCACAATGTGGATGGCAGATCATATGTGAGTGAAAGATTTCGGAGCTTGAAGAACGTTTCTTTCAGTATATTCTGGCGACATGCATTGTGATGTGAATCATGATATTTACTGATATAAGATTCATATGAGACAACAACATCATTAGGAGCAAACACGCGTGTATCTTCTATGATATTGCCATCTGGATCGCGAGTTACACTTCCTGAAACAACTTTTACCCCTTGTCCGATATAGGTTTTATTTCCGTTTACGACTTCTTCATAACGCCATTGTGTATCAGTGTCAATGACAGCTCCTGTATTCCATAACATTTGATGAGTTTTAGAGTAAGATAAACCGCCGACACGACCATCAAGCGTAAAGCTGAGTGTGAAGTTTTTGTATTTGAATGTGTTTGTGATACCCCAAACTAAATCAGGAGTAGTATTTCCGATCTTTGTTTGAAAGTTTTGTTTAACTGGCATACCTCCATTATGAATGATATTTCCTTCTGGATCACGTTCCCAATCGTAAACGGCAAGCCAATCCCAGCTAGCTCCTTCTTTGACCCATGGTTTTTTAGTCGAATAATCTGGGTCTATCGTTTTGTAGGTATATTGGTCGTGTGACCAGTTTGTTAGGATGTCCCAACTAAAATCTTTGGTCTGAATAGGTGTTCCTCCAATGGTAATTTCGAATCCGGAGCGAAGACGCGTTTCTTTAAAATTGGTTTGAATACTATTGAAGCCAGTTGCGCTGCTGACTCCTCCTTCGATAATAAAATCGGATTCCATTTTACGATAATAAGAAAAGTCAAGGAATAAACGGTTCTTAAACATGTTAGTGGCTGTTCCGACTTCCCATACTTCCGATTTCTTTGGACGTACTTGTCCACCGATCTTACTGGATGGATAAGACGCTGTTGAAAGTCCGTCCCATACATTTGTACTGACAGAATATACGTTGTTATTGGCATATATCTTGGCATCCTCTTTGGCTGTTGTCCATGAAGCCCGAACTTTTAGGAAATCCCACCAAGTTGGTAATTTGACAATCTCGGATAAAACAATACTTCCTGAAACGGATGGATAGAAGTAAGAACGCTGGTCAGAAGAAAGGGTCGAAGACCAATCATTCCTTCCGGTTACGTCCAGAAAATAAGTGCTTGCCCATGAAAGGGATGCTTTGCCGTAGACGCTATTAACTCGTTTTTGTTGTAGTTCGCTGGTTGCTTCGATTGGATCGATAGAGGCATTTAAGGAGTAGAATTCTGGAATAGAAAGCCCTCCTTTTGTTTTACTACTCATAAAGTCATAGCGTGTATAATAAATGTTTCCACCGCCTAGCAGATTCATGTTGAACTTACCCCAAGTTTTATCTGCCATTAACATAGCGTCTGTGTTTATGCTCATATCCGTACCACGGCTTACTCCAAAGAATCCTTTTTTATCCCAGGCCTGATTAGCAGAGATCGGATTTTTCCATTCATTCCGTTTTGTATACACATCGACCCCTGAACGAACCATTGCTTTTAACCAGGGAGTGATCTCATAGCTTGCATTCAAAGCGGCATTGACAACATCGATGTCGTAAGCGTCTGTAATTTCATAAGCCTTGAACCATGGATTGTCATACCAACTGTCATCATACCAGTTCTGTTGCATACCTTCTTTTCCTTTTACCCAGTAATTGCGATAATCGCGTACGTCATATTCGGAACCTCCCCAGATTACCATGTCGTATATGTAGCTACCGCTATATCCGGATCCGTGGTCATTGGTGGAAACGCGTTTATTGTAGGCTGCCGAAGCGTCCATTTTAAAGTTTTTCCAAGTCATTTCTCCTCCGACAGAGAATGTGATTTTGTTCAAATTCTGATTGGGGTATTGTCCTTTATTGTATACTTCTGTGATGGAGGCTCGGAATGAACCGTATTTACCTTTTTGAGAAATGTTGACATTATTGTTTGTAACCATGCTGAATTGCAGGAAGTTTTTGAAGTTATCTTTTCCTTTTGATACCAATTCCTGTTCACGCCATTCATAATTGAACGGATCCCAAAGAATAGCAGTGCGTCCTATATCCAGTTTATCTCCCCAGACATAGTCATTGTTGTATTTACCTCCGAAACCACGGCTATAAGAATGTTGAGTTTCAGGGAATGCGAGGTATCCGGAAAAAAACATTGTATTACTATTGATATTGATGTTCAAGCCTTCTTCATTGGCCCCCTTTTTCGTAGTTATCATTATGGCTCCACTTGTTCCGCGAGCACCATACAATGCAGAGGCTGTTGCACCTTTTAATACATCGATAGATTCAATGTCGTCGGATGCAATTTCGTCTAACGTGATGTTTCCATAGGGAACACCGTCTACAATGATTAGTGGAGTTTCTCCACGTAGTTTGATTTTAGGTGTTTCATTGAATTCCGTACTATTTTGAATATTCAAACCAGCCACTTTTCCCGTTAAGGATGTTGTCACATCTACTGTTTTTGCTAAAGGCAGATTATCTCCTTTCACTTTTTGAACAGCATATCCCAGAGCTTTTTCTTCTCGTTTGATTCCTAAGGCTGTAACAACAACTTCATCTAATTTGCGTGAATCTTCGAGTAGGGTAATATTGAATATTTCTTTATGTCCGACGGCAATATTTTTGGTTACGTATCCGATAAAGGAAATGACCAATGTCGCATTATCTGGTACTTCTAAACTGAATTTTCCATCGATATCGGAAATTGTTCCGTTCGTTGTCCCTCTTTGAATGACATTGGCGCCGGGAACAGGTTCGCCTTTTCCATCGGTGACAACTCCGGTGATCTTTCTGCTTTTCTGTTGGGCAACTAGTACCTCTTTGGGGGAGAGAATAATACTTTTATCTAAAACTTTATAGCTGATATTGGTTCCGGAGAACAATTGTTCCAATACATTAAAAACATTTTTTTGTTTACTTTTTATACTAACGATACGTGAGGTATTAACTTGTTTGTTATTGTAGAAGAAATGAAAGTCTGATTGTTTTTCAATTTCATCCAGTACCTCCTGTACAGATTTGTTGTTCACATCTATGTTTAAAAGAACATTTTGACTGTAGCTATCGGACGCGTAGGCTAATCCGACACAGATAAATAACATTATTACGGATAGTTTCATACATAATGGTATTTTCTTCAGGAGCATGAACCTAACATTCATCTTCCTGAAATGTTGGAAGCTAAAATAATTTGTCATAGATTTGTAAATGATTTAGAGTTATAAAAAAGTTGCTTATACTTGTCGCCAAACAAGTTTGCGATGGATTTTCATACGGGGAAATACGCCAATATTTTCCCGTATGTTTTGTTTTCAAGGGGGATTATTTTCTTTCATGAGATTTGATAAATAAGGTTACACTTAATATAATTCAACGATCGTTTTTTCTTTAATATTTCCTTCTTGCCCAGTTTGAGGGTCTATGAAGCGATATTGAATACCGGAAGCCAAACGGAAATGTTCGAGGATTAGTTGTAAGTGCTGTCCATCGAAAGGTCCTGTGAAGGAGTTGTTATATAACTTGTCGTTTTTTACGATGAACTCGACATTGAAACGTTTGCTTAACACTTTCAATGCTTCGTTAAATGGTGTGTTCCGGAATACGACCAAGCCGTCTTTCCAGGAAGTTTGTGTCGGAATATATGGTTTGTCGACTTTAACTTTTTTAGTATATTGGTTATAAGTGAATTCTTCATTCGGTTTCATTAAAAATGATTTATGCTTCTGATTATCGTCTAAAAATGAAAGTCGAATGGAGCCAGATACCAAGGTGGTCCTTACGCTGCTGTCGGCTGCATAGGCTTCCATATTGAATTCGGTACCGAGTACTTCTGCTTTGATATCAAATGGGGTGCTGACAGTGAAACGTTTACTTTTGTCTTTATGGACGGAAAAGTATGGTTAAACTCACGTTCCTATCTGAAGCACCCGACGCGTTTTACAGGT
>ERZ809209.1101-NODE-1101-length-12772-cov-22.481246_pt1 | contig 12772 bp, 8 predicted proteins | sample MGYA00520514_ERZ809209 | MGnify/ENA primary metagenome ERZ809209 (study PRJEB31576, sample SAMEA3212657) | Homo sapiens | biome: human-gut; feature: human gut; material: fecal | place: Sweden | collected 2012 ...
AACTACCTATCCTTGACGCACGCAACAAAGTTGCTATTAATTTGCGCTCCGCGCAGGAGGAAAATACTTTTTCCTTTAATCTTTACGAAATTGCAAAGATAGGTAGTTTTGCCTAACATCACCAATCAACATTTTATCAAAATCGGTTAAATAATGCACACGCGTGAACGCGCGCGCAAGATTTAACAGATTTTAATAAAATAACGCTTGGTGAAGTTATTCAAAACGCCTGTGTGATGCAATGTCGGAAAGAAAAAAGAAAAAATTATTTTCTTGCATTGCTGTACACAGGCGTTTTGTGTATGGCTAGTGCGTCACGCTTTCTCAAACGGGTTAACCTCAATACCGGACTTGTCACACTCTTCTACCTTCTGAAAAATGACCACGCAATCCTGTTTTGTCAGCTCGCGTTCTACAAGGTCACATACACATACTTTATCAGTGTTCACCAATTGCGGCGCACTTGCTTTCGCACCATCTTTACTTTGTACATTCATTAATAAATACATAACTTTTAAAATTTATATGATTAGTAAATATATACGGAGGGGCGGTTTAAGCTAGCGGTCCACCGCCCGAGTATATTGAAATTCAGAACAACGGCAATCAAAGACATATATTGATCAGGCGAACAATAATTCATTGAAGTAGTACATAACTTGCCAAAAGCATCTTTACAAGTAAGTTCCAAACGAATCGTAACCAATTTATCCATAATCTTAAGTTTTAAATGCTAGTACTATTTCCTTTTCTGTATTACAAAAGTAGAGGTTATTTAGGACACATACAAATTATTATATATGTTATACAACATAAAATAGCATTTTTATTGGTGTCACTTTTGCAGAATTCGGACGAGAGAGGGGTTGAATCAGGTTAGAAGTGAAACCTGATTTGCTTCGCACAAAAGTAAAGGCTTCGCATAGATATAAAAATAGCCCTGTTTCACAACAGAGCTAAATTTAAACAGAAAATAGATAAAAATAGTATTAACGTTTGTACGTGCGAGTTTTACGGCGTGTACCTCTCGCTTTGTCAAACTGTTCGTATTCTTCATAATCATACGAATAAGGACGACCACGCTCATAGCGACCATTCTCATAGGTATTATAAGAATCCATAACATCAGAAGAACCGCGAAGCAGAGCGTTAGCGGAATTAATAGCCTCGCGCCAAGCCTGCATTTCATTTTCCCAACGCTTGGAATTAAGCAATTCACCTGTAAGCTGATTCTGCCACTGATTACCCATAAAATCAGAGGCGGCATCTAGCTTAACCTTTTGACGACGGTAATTATCATAAGCACCTTGATAATAATTCGCTGCATTATTGGCATAGATAAGACCTTTAGCGGTCTTAGCCGCTACCCTATTAGAGATATTTTGTCCTCTAGCACGGGCATAATTAAGAACCTCGCGAGACAAACTCTCCTGCGCCTCACGAACATGAAGTTGTCCTCTATTTATAAGCTCCTCATAATGAGCAGCTTTAACATTTAAATCCGCTTGCTGCTGTTCGTCCAAATAATGATTCAAAATAATCTTAGCATCAGCATCCAAAAGAGAGTTAGCAACATTCGCACGAAGAAGGTTATTACTCCAAACCTGATTAGTCCATTGCTCCCGTAAACTAGCCATTTGCAAACGGGCAGATTCAACACCCATCAGAGTATTAAAGCGAATAGCTTCAGGAGAAGCATTACGCCAATCGGTATCGCCTTTCATTTTGTTTATTTCAGCATCGAGATAATCCTTAAGGCTGAAATTACGAATATCCAAGCCTTTCTTTTCGGACATCATCTTCAGTTCTTGGGCAAGTTTTACACCAATATCACCAAGAGACGAAAAATCTGTAGCCTGCATAACAGCCGGAGAAGCAGCAGAAGCAGCAGGAGCAGCAGAAGAACCGGTAGCGTTACCAGCATCACCAGGATTCATATAAGGGTTATAACCTGCAGCCTCTTGCCTAGCACGCTGGGCGGCAGGAGTATTATACGCATTCTCCTTATTCCACATATCAAGCTGAAACGCTCGAGCCTTCTCGGCTTCTTTAGCATTAAACTCATTGTTCATTTTATTTATCTCCAAATTTGCTTCATTCGCCTTTCGTTGCGAACGAGCACCCAGCGAAGAGGAGAAGACATTGCCAATCATGCTAAAAATAGCCAATTGACACGAACAAGAATCCAAGCTATCAATCAGAAGAGCCACCAGCGCCAGAAGCAGCACCGGCAGAAGCTTCAGCACTTGTTTCCAGTAATTCTTCAGATTCATTTTCTTTAGCATTTTGTGCCTTCAACAAATCATCAAAGTTTTCAATGCAATATTCAGTCCAAGACTTTATTTCTGAAAGAGATTGGATATGTCTAGACTTAAGAGTAGACAACAAAGTATCATCATCCAATTGCGCTAAATACCTTGATTTATTCGGTGAAAAGCGGTTAAACATTTCACGAAGTTCAGTAGGAGCAATGCGATTTTCAAGGCGTTGCTGATTAAACAACAAAGTAATATCATTCAACATGTGAAATACACCGGAACCATCGGTAAATGACGACAATTCAACAAGCTGATCACGAACCGCAAACTTACTCTTTTTAGAATCATAATCATGATTAAAACCTACGCGTGAGTAAGGACGCACATTCTTAACTTTTCTCATAATCAATAAGGCATTCCATCATAATCAAGGTTACGAGCTACACGAATATCAAATGCGGCATTAATCAAAAACGTATCAGTGTCCCAATACGAATCAGCATTCACCGCAAAAATAGGGTCTAATATCGAAGGATTAACTTTAAAGAAATTATAATTAATACCTGCACCTTTAGTTGCTAGAGGTTTAAGCATATTAGACCAAAGTTCCTGCGTAATAGGAGCAACCCACTCTTTCTCGGTAGTAGTAAAAGCACCTAAAACATAATCAATAGAGGTTTTCCAAGCATAATAGCGCGGAAGATAACCAACGGTAGTAGTCGGAGAATCAGTAATTCCACCGGTAGACGGAAGCTCAATAGGATTATTCGAATAATAAGCGACCGTAATAGGTTCTAACCCAATGGCATCAAGTTCCGGAACGGGGAACGAAGTATTCATACTCGCAAAAAGTTGCGGATCTGGAGCGGAAATAACATAATCAAGAAGAGGTACAGAATGATAAATACACATCAAAACACCCCAATCTTTAGCGTAAAATTTCTCATTGCCTTGACCTGTTCCAACACCTTTACCAGCAATCAAAGCTTCATTTGATTCGGTAATATTCGTATTAACAACCTCCGAAATATCAAGCGAAGAAGCTTCGCCACCAATATAAGTACTCATGCCGGACAATTCAGAACCAACATCAACACCGAAATGAGCTTTAATCTGCGAACGATAATTCAAAGGAGTACAAAGCGAAACCTCACGGAAACGCTGAAGAGCTTCACCACGACGAAGAGCAAGAACGTCAAGAGTTAAATTTGTACCTGCATCAATCAATTGAGAAGAAAATTCAGTACTAGTACCAACCATTGTACTAGAGTTCGTAGGCGACTTCAAATTCTGCGCAGTTTTAACAGGTGCACCCGTTGTACCAAAAGAAATATCAACAACGGAAGTATCACCGTATTGAGCTTCAGGCAAAGAACCGAAAAACATATCCTTATTCCAATTACAATATTCCAAATCAAAGAAAGTATTGTTTTCAAAATAAGTCACAGACTTTGAAAGATCAGCCGGAAGAATAGTAGTGGCACCTTTTCCGTCATAATAATCAATATTCCAAAGATAAGGCGCAGAGTCCTGCCATTGCGTCAAGCGGAAATAATCCTGACAAAACTTCTTATAAGCAAGAATAGGAAAAACACTCAAAGCATGATTATAAGCGCGATTCTGATTATAAGAATGGTCTTTAACATCAACAGATGTACCATAATTACGGCTACCATTAGTACCAACACCGGTACGCACATTGCCATAGCGAAGATACTGAATAAGCTTATAAGCCAAATCAGCACGATTAAAACCAAAATAATTCAATTTGGATTTCATCATATCCAAAGACTGCGAAATTTGGTCAGCAGAGAAACAAGGCATATTAGAACCAAGCAAAACACTACCATCAAAAGAAGAAGCATGTTGCACATTCTGTTGAATCTGAGCAATCACCTCAGGAGCATTACGCCAAAGAAGATGAAGAGGACACCAAAACCAATCGTAATACTCTCGCACACGGGTATAGGCAGAAGTATTAACGGGTTGAGTACGGGTAAAATGCTGTTCCTTTAAACTGAACTTGTCGCCAGGCATGGTTAAAGTCCATTTAATTGGAAGAAGTTCACCAACTTTTGCAGAAAACGCAACCTTAGACGAAAGGTCAAAACCGGAGCGCCTAGGACGATTCTTTACACTAGAAAGGTTAAATAATCCCATAACTTAACGTTTTAAATTAACACTAGTCGAATCCACATCAGAAGAAACCTTTTGCTCGGTCTGCTGGGTAGAATTCGAATTATTTTTTGATACAGACAAAGAAAGAGTACACGACTGAACAAACAAAGTCGTGATAATGCCAATAACAAAGGTGGAAATCAACTTAACAATCTCTACCCACTGATTAGGAGTAATTTTCATAAAAATACATTATTTTGGTCATTCAAAAATTTATGCTTGACACGAAAATAATGAACTTCATGATAATTTGTATCACTCCATTTCTTAGTATAAATATTTTTAAGAACTTTTAAGTTCGGTTTAATATAAAATGAATCGAAAAGCTCATCAGAATAACCCAATTCGGAAAATACAAGTTCTTGCATACAGAGCTGATTCTTAAGCGCTTGATAATCACGATAATCATAAAACAACTCAACAGTCTTAAGCTTGGAACGCAAAGAACCTTTCATTTTCTCAAACATATTAAAACGGTAGAGAAAACGGGAAATCTTACCTATTGGAACATCCCAATTTAAAAAAGACTCTCTATCAAGCCGAACAATATGCAAAAACTCTCTCACATAATCAGGAAAATCCTCTATTCGGCATCCTTGCCGGAAGTTGTACTCACACCACCAACATATAAATTCGGATACGTTTCTCGGAGTTGCTTCCTTAAAGGGCTCGTTTCGGGCAAAGAGTCGTAATACCTGTTGCACGACTCCATATATTTGAGAAGACCTTCGTAGAAATGAACCATCATAGTAGGTAAATCGGGGGAATAATCTATCGATATGCGACCTGCTGGGAACATATCGGACAAATTTTTGATTCGAAATATAAGGCAATCCATCAAATAAAGCAGCCCTTTTGTCTTCAGCTTGTCGGATTCCTTCTTCAATTTCAGCAAATCCAAAGAGATTAGAGAATCGAGAACGCGGGCGAATCGACTTTTTGGCCTTATAAACAAAGGGAATAGATACAACGCTATTGAGATAGTTTGAAACATAACTGTTAGCCTGTTCCCGCGCAAGTTGCGTATCGACACGACCAAGCCGCCAACTCTGATATACAGCTTGTCGAAAACTTTTGGCGATTTCGTCCGAGTCGAAGAAAAATAAAATATGGAAATGCGGACGGAATGTCTTAGGGCTGTACTCTGAAACAACGTATGAATGTATTTTTTCATATTTTCCAACTTTTTTTGATAAATATTTTCTTAAACGTTTAGCAAATAATTGATAATCACGAATATTAACATATTTTAATAATCCTTTAAATTGAGGAAAAGCGCCATTAGAATCAGTATTATTCTTCTTTTTCAATGATTCTGCAATTTCGGGAAGCATCCATACAAGTTCCTCAAAATATTCATCTTTGAAATTTTGAAACTTGGACATACGAGGAATTGAGCGTAAAATATACGGACGAGCCTTTGAAATGAAATTAGGATAGCGCAACGCTAACGCCTTGTAGCGGTCCGCCTCCAAGAGGCGCAAATGCTCAAGCATATAAAGGCGATTCACCTTTGCAGACATGAAATCCAGAATTTCCTTATTTACACGAAAATCGGTCAACATACGATCAGTAAGTTGCGTACCGAACGATTTCGGGGGGCGCACAGGCAACCAATCAGTCATATAATCCTCAATTTGCGTTAACGACATTTTCGGTACGTACTGTGTGTTATATGTCAAAGTTACAAAATAACAATACTTATGATTAAATTTTACAAAATCACACTTTTGTGTGGCCCTATCAGCTTTTTTTATCAGGCAATAAGGGCATTTACCACAATCAACTTTTACATATTCACCTGTATATTTATTTTGAATCACCTGCGGGTGTTCGCATTTGTTAAAATATTTAAAAACTTCCTTATTCATAACCTTTTTTTTTCTATTGGGCGTCCGAGCAGGCTTTCCGCTGCAATTCCTCGCTTCGCTGCGGGATTTCCGCTCCTATCCTTGACGCACGCAACAAAGTTGCTATTAATTTGCGCTCCGCGCAGGAGGAAAATACTTTTTCCTTTAATCTTTACGAAATTGCAAAGATAGGTAGTTTTGCCTAACATCACCAATCAACATTTTATCAAAATCGGTTAAATAATGCACACGCGTGAACGCGCGCGCAAGATTTAACAGATTTTAATAAAATAACGCTTGGTGAAGTTATTCAAAACGCCTGTGTGATGCAATGTCGGAAAGAAAAAAGAAAAAATTATTTTCTTGCATTGCTGTACACAGGCGTTTTGTGTATGGCTAGTGCGTCACGCTTTCTCAAACGGGTTAACCTCAATACCGGACTTGTCACACTCTTCTACCTTCTGAAAAATGACCACGCAATCCTGTTTTGTCAGCTCGCGTTCTACAAGGTCACATACACATACTTTATCAGTGTTCACCAATTGCGGCGCACTTGCTTTCGCACCATCTTTACTTTGTACATTCATTAATAAATACATAACTTTTAAAATTTATATGATTAGTAAATATATACGGAGGGGCGGTTTAAGCTAGCGGTCCACCGCCCGAGTATATTGAAATTCAGAACAACGGCAATCAAAGACATATATTGATCAGGCGAACAATAATTCATTGAAGTAGTACATAACTTGCCAAAAGCATCTTTACAAGTAAGTTCCAAACGAATCGTAACCAATTTATCCATAATCTTAAGTTTTAAATGCTAGTACTATTTCCTTTTCTGTATTACAAAAGTAGAGGTTATTTAGGACACATACAAATTATTATATATGTTATACAACATAAAATAGCATTTTTATTGGTGTCACTTTTGCAGAATTCGGACGAGAGAGGGGTTGAATCAGGTTAGAAGTGAAACCTGATTTGCTTCGCACAAAAGTAAAGGCTTCGCATAGATATAAAAATAGCCCTGTTTCACAACAGAGCTAAATTTAAACAGAAAATAGATAAAAATAGTATTAACGTTTGTACGTGCGAGTTTTACGGCGTGTACCTCTCGCTTTGTCAAACTGTTCGTATTCTTCATAATCATACGAATAAGGACGACCACGCTCATAGCGACCATTCTCATAGGTATTATAAGAATCCATAACATCAGAAGAACCGCGAAGCAGAGCGTTAGCGGAATTAATAGCCTCGCGCCAAGCCTGCATTTCATTTTCCCAACGCTTGGAATTAAGCAATTCACCTGTAAGCTGATTCTGCCACTGATTACCCATAAAATCAGAGGCGGCATCTAGCTTAACCTTTTGACGACGGTAATTATCATAAGCACCTTGATAATAATTCGCTGCATTATTGGCATAGATAAGACCTTTAGCGGTCTTAGCCGCTACCCTATTAGAGATATTTTGTCCTCTAGCACGGGCATAATTAAGAACCTCGCGAGACAAACTCTCCTGCGCCTCACGAACATGAAGTTGTCCTCTATTTATAAGCTCCTCATAATGAGCAGCTTTAACATTTAAATCCGCTTGCTGCTGTTCGTCCAAATAATGATTCAAAATAATCTTAGCATCAGCATCCAAAAGAGAGTTAGCAACATTCGCACGAAGAAGGTTATTACTCCAAACCTGATTAGTCCATTGCTCCCGTAAACTAGCCATTTGCAAACGGGCAGATTCAACACCCATCAGAGTATTAAAGCGAATAGCTTCAGGAGAAGCATTACGCCAATCGGTATCGCCTTTCATTTTGTTTATTTCAGCATCGAGATAATCCTTAAGGCTGAAATTACGAATATCCAAGCCTTTCTTTTCGGACATCATCTTCAGTTCTTGGGCAAGTTTTACACCAATATCACCAAGAGACGAAAAATCTGTAGCCTGCATAACAGCCGGAGAAGCAGCAGAAGCAGCAGGAGCAGCAGAAGAACCGGTAGCGTTACCAGCATCACCAGGATTCATATAAGGGTTATAACCTGCAGCCTCTTGCCTAGCACGCTGGGCGGCAGGAGTATTATACGCATTCTCCTTATTCCACATATCAAGCTGAAACGCTCGAGCCTTCTCGGCTTCTTTAGCATTAAACTCATTGTTCATTTTATTTATCTCCAAATTTGCTTCATTCGCCTTTCGTTGCGAACGAGCACCCAGCGAAGAGGAGAAGACATTGCCAATCATGCTAAAAATAGCCAATTGACACGAACAAGAATCCAAGCTATCAATCAGAAGAGCCACCAGCGCCAGAAGCAGCACCGGCAGAAGCTTCAGCACTTGTTTCCAGTAATTCTTCAGATTCATTTTCTTTAGCATTTTGTGCCTTCAACAAATCATCAAAGTTTTCAATGCAATATTCAGTCCAAGACTTTATTTCTGAAAGAGATTGGATATGTCTAGACTTAAGAGTAGACAACAAAGTATCATCATCCAATTGCGCTAAATACCTTGATTTATTCGGTGAAAAGCGGTTAAACATTTCACGAAGTTCAGTAGGAGCAATGCGATTTTCAAGGCGTTGCTGATTAAACAACAAAGTAATATCATTCAACATGTGAAATACACCGGAACCATCGGTAAATGACGACAATTCAACAAGCTGATCACGAACCGCAAACTTACTCTTTTTAGAATCATAATCATGATTAAAACCTACGCGTGAGTAAGGACGCACATTCTTAACTTTTCTCATAATCAATAAGGCATTCCATCATAATCAAGGTTACGAGCTACACGAATATCAAATGCGGCATTAATCAAAAACGTATCAGTGTCCCAATACGAATCAGCATTCACCGCAAAAATAGGGTCTAATATCGAAGGATTAACTTTAAAGAAATTATAATTAATACCTGCACCTTTAGTTGCTAGAGGTTTAAGCATATTAGACCAAAGTTCCTGCGTAATAGGAGCAACCCACTCTTTCTCGGTAGTAGTAAAAGCACCTAAAACATAATCAATAGAGGTTTTCCAAGCATAATAGCGCGGAAGATAACCAACGGTAGTAGTCGGAGAATCAGTAATTCCACCGGTAGACGGAAGCTCAATAGGATTATTCGAATAATAAGCGACCGTAATAGGTTCTAACCCAATGGCATCAAGTTCCGGAACGGGGAACGAAGTATTCATACTCGCAAAAAGTTGCGGATCTGGAGCGGAAATAACATAATCAAGAAGAGGTACAGAATGATAAATACACATCAAAACACCCCAATCTTTAGCGTAAAATTTCTCATTGCCTTGACCTGTTCCAACACCTTTACCAGCAATCAAAGCTTCATTTGATTCGGTAATATTCGTATTAACAACCTCCGAAATATCAAGCGAAGAAGCTTCGCCACCAATATAAGTACTCATGCCGGACAATTCAGAACCAACATCAACACCGAAATGAGCTTTAATCTGCGAACGATAATTCAAAGGAGTACAAAGCGAAACCTCACGGAAACGCTGAAGAGCTTCACCACGACGAAGAGCAAGAACGTCAAGAGTTAAATTTGTACCTGCATCAATCAATTGAGAAGAAAATTCAGTACTAGTACCAACCATTGTACTAGAGTTCGTAGGCGACTTCAAATTCTGCGCAGTTTTAACAGGTGCACCCGTTGTACCAAAAGAAATATCAACAACGGAAGTATCACCGTATTGAGCTTCAGGCAAAGAACCGAAAAACATATCCTTATTCCAATTACAATATTCCAAATCAAAGAAAGTATTGTTTTCAAAATAAGTCACAGACTTTGAAAGATCAGCCGGAAGAATAGTAGTGGCACCTTTTCCGTCATAATAATCAATATTCCAAAGATAAGGCGCAGAGTCCTGCCATTGCGTCAAGCGGAAATAATCCTGACAAAACTTCTTATAAGCAAGAATAGGAAAAACACTCAAAGCATGATTATAAGCGCGATTCTGATTATAAGAATGGTCTTTAACATCAACAGATGTACCATAATTACGGCTACCATTAGTACCAACACCGGTACGCACATTGCCATAGCGAAGATACTGAATAAGCTTATAAGCCAAATCAGCACGATTAAAACCAAAATAATTCAATTTGGATTTCATCATATCCAAAGACTGCGAAATTTGGTCAGCAGAGAAACAAGGCATATTAGAACCAAGCAAAACACTACCATCAAAAGAAGAAGCATGTTGCACATTCTGTTGAATCTGAGCAATCACCTCAGGAGCATTACGCCAAAGAAGATGAAGAGGACACCAAAACCAATCGTAATACTCTCGCACACGGGTATAGGCAGAAGTATTAACGGGTTGAGTACGGGTAAAATGCTGTTCCTTTAAACTGAACTTGTCGCCAGGCATGGTTAAAGTCCATTTAATTGGAAGAAGTTCACCAACTTTTGCAGAAAACGCAACCTTAGACGAAAGGTCAAAACCGGAGCGCCTAGGACGATTCTTTACACTAGAAAGGTTAAATAATCCCATAACTTAACGTTTTAAATTAACACTAGTCGAATCCACATCAGAAGAAACCTTTTGCTCGGTCTGCTGGGTAGAATTCGAATTATTTTTTGATACAGACAAAGAAAGAGTACACGACTGAACAAACAAAGTCGTGATAATGCCAATAACAAAGGTGGAAATCAACTTAACAATCTCTACCCACTGATTAGGAGTAATTTTCATAAAAATACATTATTTTGGTCATTCAAAAATTTATGCTTGACACGAAAATAATGAACTTCATGATAATTTGTATCACTCCATTTCTTAGTATAAATATTTTTAAGAACTTTTAAGTTCGGTTTAATATAAAATGAATCGAAAAGCTCATCAGAATAACCCAATTCGGAAAATACAAGTTCTTGCATACAGAGCTGATTCTTAAGCGCTTGATAATCACGATAATCATAAAACAACTCAACAGTCTTAAGCTTGGAACGCAAAGAACCTTTCATTTTCTCAAACATATTAAAACGGTAGAGAAAACGGGAAATCTTACCTATTGGAACATCCCAATTTAAAAAAGACTCTCTATCAAGCCGAACAATATGCAAAAACTCTCTCACATAATCAGGAAAATCCTCTATTCGGCATCCTTGCCGGAAGTTGTACTCACACCACCAACATATAAATTCGGATACGTTTCTCGGAGTTGCTTCCTTAAAGGGCTCGTTTCGGGCAAAGAGTCGTAATACCTGTTGCACGACTCCATATATTTGAGAAGACCTTCGTAGAAATGAACCATCATAGTAGGTAAATCGGGGGAATAATCTATCGATATGCGACCTGCTGGGAACATATCGGACAAATTTTTGATTCGAAATATAAGGCAATCCATCAAATAAAGCAGCCCTTTTGTCTTCAGCTTGTCGGATTCCTTCTTCAATTTCAGCAAATCCAAAGAGATTAGAGAATCGAGAACGCGGGCGAATCGACTTTTTGGCCTTATAAACAAAGGGAATAGATACAACGCTATTGAGATAGTTTGAAACATAACTGTTAGCCTGTTCCCGCGCAAGTTGCGTATCGACACGACCAAGCCGCCAACTCTGATATACAGCTTGTCGAAAACTTTTGGCGATTTCGTCCGAGTCGAAGAAAAATAAAATATGGAAATGCGGACGGAATGTCTTAGGGCTGTACTCTGAAACAACGTATGAATGTATTTTTTCATATTTTCCAACTTTTTTTGATAAATATTTTCTTAAACGTTTAGCAAATAATTGATAATCACGAATATTAACATATTTTAATAATCCTTTAAATTGAGGAAAAGCGCCATTAGAATCAGTATTATTCTTCTTTTTCAATGATTCTGCAATTTCGGGAAGCATCCATACAAGTTCCTCAAAATATTCATCTTTGAAATTTTGAAACTTGGACATACGAGGAATTGAGCGTAAAATATACGGACGAGCCTTTGAAATGAAATTAGGATAGCGCAACGCTAACGCCTTGTAGCGGTCCGCCTCCAAGAGGCGCAAATGCTCAAGCATATAAAGGCGATTCACCTTTGCAGACATGAAATCCAGAATTTCCTTATTTACACGAAAATCGGTCAACATACGATCAGTAAGTTGCGTACCGAACGATTTCGGGGGGCGCACAGGCAACCAATCAGTCATATAATCCTCAATTTGCGTTAACGACATTTTCGGTACGTACTGTGTGTTATATGTCAAAGTTACAAAATAACAATACTTATGATTAAATTTTACAAAATCACACTTTTGTGTGGCCCTATCAGCTTTTTTTATCAGGCAATAAGGGCATTTACCACAATCAACTTTTACATATTCACCTGTATATTTATTTTGAATCACCTGCGGGTGTTCGCATTTGTTAAAATATTTAAAAACTTCCTTATTCATAACCTTTTTTTTTCTATTGGGCGTCCGAGCAGGCTTTCCGCTGCAATTCCTCGCTTCGCTGCGGGATTTCCGCTCCTATCCTTGACGCA
>ERZ809209.1124-NODE-1124-length-12488-cov-6.994370_pt1 | contig 12488 bp, 9 predicted proteins | sample MGYA00520514_ERZ809209 | MGnify/ENA primary metagenome ERZ809209 (study PRJEB31576, sample SAMEA3212657) | Homo sapiens | biome: human-gut; feature: human gut; material: fecal | place: Sweden | collected 2012 ...
GCTGACGCTGGAGAAGTCCAAACGGGTCAAAAATTCCGTCATCCGCATCGAGGTAAGTCCCGCACCGGAACACACGAAAGACTTCACCGTCGCCGACTGGGAAAAGCTGTGGGACGACTTCATGGGCGAGTTCGACAGCATCGAGCTGTGCGACAGGAACGGCAGGACCTATTCCCCGAAGACCAACCTCACGGGCAGCAAGGGCACGGTGCGGCTCCATCTGGAATCCAAAAGCGGCGCTCCCCACCTTCACGGCGCGTTCTGCCGCATTGACGAGCAGGGGCGCATCAACAACGACCATGACATCCACCTGCGCGCGCAGCGTGCCGCCGAGCGTGTGGCCCTGAAACGGGGCTGGACCACCGCCGCAGAGGTGCGGGACACGAACATCGGGCAGGTGAACCGGGACTGCTTGGAAATCCTGCAATCCATGGAAAGCTGGTCATGGCCCGAATACGCCGCCCGGCTCCGGGGCAAGGGCTACGAGCTCTGGGAACTGCAGGACGGCAAGAACATCCTGCGCGGCTATGTCTTGAAGAAAGGCAACGCCCGGTACAAGGCTTCCGAACTCGGCAGGGGGCGCAACCTCATGGCAAGCAGGCTCGAAAGTACGTGGAAGAAGCTGCACGCGGCTCACAAGGCAAAGGCCGTTTCGACGAAAACCGCCGCAGGCACGCCGGTACCGGCTACCGCCCGACCTGCACCGGTCAGGGCGCAAGGAACGGTACCGCTTCCGCAGTATACCGGCTACCGCCCCGGCACATCACCGTACCGTATCGGCGATGACAAGGAAAACCGGAACTACTTCATACCCGACGAGGTACTGAAAGTGTTCGACGACGAGTTCGACCATCGCGAGACGGCCAACAGCCGCGAGCTCACCGACATGGCGGTGGCCCTCTTCGTGGGGATGATGTCGGCGCAGGCCGCACCCTCCGGCGGAGGTGGCGGCGGTTCCAGCGACCTGCCCTGGGGAAGGCGCGAGGACGAGGACGACCGGGAATGGGCACGCCGCTGCGCCCGGGAAGCGGAAAGGATGATCGGAAAGAAACCAAAGACCGGACGAAAACGATAGGAGACATGGGCAAGGACAGATTCGATTTTTCAGAAATAGACGCGGCGCTTCCTGCTGCCGAAAGGATGCAGGAGGAAGACCGCCTGACCGACGCGCTGGGAAACAATTACAGGGCTGTCGGCATTTTGTGTGACAAGGTGGAGAAACTCGAAGGCAGGCTCTCGGAAACCCTGCCCAAACTGGACGAGGCGGTCTCTTTCCTGCGCGGAGCGAGTAAGATTACCGTCAGCGAGGAAACCCGGCGGAAACTTGAGCAGGAAGGAGAGGCGATTTGCCGGAAGATGGCCGGCATGATTGACGGGGAGTGCGCGGAACTGCTTGACCGCCTGTCAATGAGAGACCGCATGGTAATATCCGCCACCGCCTTCTGGTGCATGATAGAGGTGATCGTTTCCCTTTTGCTGGTTTTCATCTGCACCTTCATGGCCAACGCCAGGCTCATACACAGTCTCATGCTGTGGAAAATACTCGGTTGTTCCGCCGCTCTGCTGGTGATCTGTATCGCGCTGACCATTTTTATATGCCACAAGTTAAAACGCTGACTATGGTACATTATCAATTTAAACAACATAACTATGACTACAGTAAAAGTAAAACTCCGTCCCTCGACGGTCGAAGGCCGTCCGGGAACTATCGTCTGTCTGGTAACTCACCGCCGTATCGCCAGACAGATCACCACCGGTTATAAGGTGTTCCCCCATGAATGGGATGAGGAACAGTCCAAGCCGGTACCGGCGGACAATGACGGGCGCACAGCCATCGTGCAGTCGATAACCCGGAAGTTACGTTCGGACATGGAACGGTTGGAAGCAATCATCAAACGGTTCGAGAACGGGCGCCGCAGCTATTCGTCGGATGACGTGGTGGCGGAGTTCCGGCGTGTCGGAGGGGAGAATACCTTTTTCAATTTCATGGAGAATGCCATCGAACGGTTACGGCAGTTGAATCACATCGGGACAGCCAAGAATTACAGCGCCGCGCTCGGCAGTTTCAAGCGGTTCCGGAATAACGGGGACATCCAGATGGAAGCAATAGACCACTTACTCATGGAAGATTATCAGGCATACCTGAAATCTGCCGGTCTTACCCCCAATTCCATTTCCTTTTATATGCGTATTCTCCGTGCGGTCTATAACCGTGCCGTGGAACAGGGAGTGACCGAAGACCGCAGACCCTTCCGCACGGTGTTCACCGGCGTGGAGAAGACACGCAAACGGGCCGTTTCAATCAGTGACATCAAACGGATCAGAGACCTCGACCTCTCGCTGAAACCCAACCTTGAGTTTGCCCGTGACCTCTTCCTCTTTCTTTTCCTCTGCAGGGGAATGTCGTTCATTGACGCCGCTTTCCTGAAGAAGAGCGACATTCAGAACGGCGTGCTGTCTTACCGCCGTCACAAGACCGGCCAGTCGCTGCACATAAAGGTCCTCAAGCAAATGGAAGAGATAATCAACCGCTATTCGGATAATGGCTCGCCATACCTGCTTCCTGTCATAACCCGTCCCGGGGAGGACGGGCGCAGGCAGTGCGAGACGGCGCTGCGCCGCGTGAACAAATCCCTTAAAATCATAACCGAAATGATACAACTGCCCGTCACGCTCACGACGTATGTCAGCCGCCATGCCTGGGCAACCATCGCCAAATCAAAGAATATACCTGTCAATGTCATCTCGGACGCGCTCGGGCATGATTCCATCACTACCACGCAGATATACCTCGCCTCGATTGATACATCTACCATCGACCGGGCAAACGAACTGATTATTAAGGATTTATAGAGAAATCGTTTGTTAAACAAAAACATCCGTCTCTTACAAAGAGACGGACGTTTTGTGTAATACGCTGAAAATCAACAGATTTAAGAGTGAGATTAGTCGTTTTGGTTAACGGAGAAACGTGTTATTGAATATAAATTGTGAAAAATATATATTCCAATGTGTTACAATTCAAGATTTTTGCTTATGTTTGCATCGGACATCCGTTTCTTTGTAAGAGACGGATCTAAATAAAGATAATATGCACATGAGAGGTTTAATAGTATCAGCGTTCATGTTGCTCGGATGTATCCAGTCATTCGGGCAGGAAAGCCGGAAGGAGGTCTGTATAGGATTTCCGGTCGGCAACTCGACATTAGATACAGCTTATGGTGATAACGCCGTGCGTCTGTCCGAAGTCGTGTCGTTTCTGGAAAGTGTTAAAAAAGACAGTACCCTTGAACTGGTCGGGGTGTCCTTCTGTGGTTCCGCTTCACCGGAGGGCAGTTTTGCCGTCAACAGGGAATTGGCGGGAAAACGCCGCAACTCCCTGGAACGTTATGTATGTGAGCGTGTCCCGCTTCCAGACAGTATCATTTCCCGTTCCGAGGGATTTATCGCATGGGAACGTCTTGAGGAACTGGTCGAGGTGTCCGACATGCCCCATAAGGAAGAAGCGGTGGACGTGCTTCGTAACATACCTGAATTTACCTATAACAATAAAGGCGTATTGGTTGACAGCCGCAAGAAACACCTGATGGAGCTTCAATATGGCCGGACCTGGCACTACATGCACAAACACTTCTTTGACAAGATCCGAAATGCCAGCGTCATTCTCATAACAGTTCGTCACAAGCCGGTAGTCAAGGAAAAGACTGTTGAGACACCGGTTGTGCTGTCTCCGGCCGATACGACAACCGTTGTGGAGAAAGCGGACACGGTAGTATCAGTCTCTTCCGAAAAGACAAAGAATTTCTATATGGCACTCAAGACCAATATGCTTTACGATGTGCTGGCCGTACCCAATTTCGGAGCGGAATTCTATCTGGGAAAGAACTGGTCAATCGCCGGTAATTGGATGTACGGGTGGTGGAATAGAAACGGCAGCCACCGTTACTGGCGTATCTATGGCGGCGATATAGCCGTACGCAAGTGGTTCGGGAAGAAAGCCGATGAAAAGCCGCTTACGGGACATCACGTGGGAATATACGGACAGACGTTCACATACGACTTTGAGTGGGGCGGAAAAGGTTATATGGGCGGTGAGTCCGGTGGAACGCTTTGGGAAAGAATGAATTACGCTGTAGGCGTGGAATATGGTTATTCGCTTCCAATCGCGCGTCGGCTGAACATTGATTTTACCATTGGCTTAGGCTATTGGGGAGGGAAATATTATGAATACATCCCTTTGGACGGACACTATGTATGGCAGGCTACTAAAAACCGCCACTGGTTCGGCCCCACGAAAGCGGAAATCTCTCTGGTGTGGCTTCTCGGAAGAGGCAACAGCAACAATAAGAAAGGAGGCGTAAAATGAAAAAGATACACACAATCAGAAGATATGTTCCCTTGTGTGCGGGAATACTCATGTTGTTTTCATCTTGCGAACACAAGGACTTATGTTTTGACCATGACCCTCATGCCCCGAAATCGGAGGTACGCATAGAAACTGAATACGAGAAAGAGTGGCAATACACCTACGAAGGGAATACGGATTGGAAGAACTATCCCACATGGCAGGAATCTTTCGGCATGGAATACGACGCATTGCGTCCGGAAATGCCGGATGGGTTGCGTGTGCAGGTGTACAATGCGGACGGCTCGGACGACATCATCAATATTGCGCCCGAGGGGGATGTCGTGTACATGCGCCCGGGTGAACACTCCCTGCTGTTCTACAACAACGACACGGAATACATCGTATTCGACGAGATGCAGTCGTTCGCTTCGGCAAAAGCGACTACCCGCTCTCGTACCCGCTCTTCCTATCTCGGTAATTCCTACATGGGGAATGCATCGGAGAACACGGTGAACCAGCCCGACATGCTTTACGGCAGCTATATGGACTCATATGTGGCAGAACGCTCGACCGTAACCGATGTGCTGCCTGTTACCATGCATCCGTTGGTGTTCACCTATCTGGTACGTTACGAGTTCAGCCATGGGGTGGAATACGTGTCGCTGGCACGCGGTGCCTTGGCGGGCATGGCGCAGGCGGTATGGCTGAGCAGCGGTCAGACTTCGGCAGAAGCCGCCACCGTGCTGTACGATTGTACGGTGGAAGACTTTGGTGCACAGGCGATGGTCCGTTCTTTCGGAATCCCCGGTTTCCCTAACGAGCACTACGGCACAAGGGCCGACCGCAAGTACGGGCTGAATCTGGAAGTGCGCCTGAAAAACGGAAAAATCAAGTCGTTCGATTTTGACGTGACCGATCAGGTAGCGGCACAACCGCAAGGGGGTGTCATCGTGGTGAAGGGCATTGAAATATCCGATGAAGAGGGTACGGAAGACGGATCCGGCTTCGACGTGGACGTGGAAGACTGGGGAGATTACGAAGACATCGAACTTCCTCTTTGACATTTTGATATGCGAGAAGTTTTATAACTCAATATTTTATTCATTTAAAAATTTTCAGACATGAAAAAGTTATTTTTAATTGGTTTGGCTGCAACAGCTATGCTGGCAAGCTGCAGCAACGACGAGACTGTGGAAATGGCCCAGAACACAAAAGCCATCGGTTTCTCATCTTTTATTGACAAGAGCACTCGTGCTACAGACACTGGCATCGCTAATCTTGAAGCCATTGAAGTGTACGGTTGGAGAGATTATGCTCAAATTTTCAACGCACAAAACGTAAGTGTTGATGCTACTGGTAATGGAACCTATTCACCGCTCCAGTATTGGGAACCTAACTACACTTATGCTTTCGAGGCAATCGCTCCCAAGTCAGGTGTTAAGGGGGTAACATTTGCCGCTGCAAAAGATGGTGGTACAATCACTTTTGTCAGCGACTCTGAAACCGACCTGCTCTATTCAAAGGCTAGTGATAAAATAACAGGTGATGCAATTACTGCTGATCCGGGAAAAGTTAGCTTTACATTCAGCCATTTGCTTTCTCGTGTAAAATTCACTTTCAAGAATACATTCCCTGAAAACGCCGCAGCAAAAATCAGCGTAAAGGATGTGAAGATTACCAATGCTTACCAGAACGGAACGATCACTCCGGCTACGTCGAATGCTGCATGGAATGCTACTAATAACATTCTGCCAGTTGCATTCGCAAGCAATAATGTTAAGGACCTCGTTGCCGGTACAGGTGTTGGCGGAACCGAACACATGTATCTTATTCCGGTCGCTTCACATGAATATTCAGTCGAATTCACCGTAGTATTGGATCAGAATGGAGCGACAACAGAATATTCGCACACCTCTACTATTAAAACCAGTATGGAGAAAGGCAAGAGCTACAATTTCGTCGCTGAACTGAATGATACGAATGTTACTCCCGATAGGCTCTTCCCGATTGAATTTACTGCAGAAGTTAATCCTTGGGGTAATTTTACTGATGAAGACATTACCGTTGAGTAAGATTCACTTTGCATCCTTGTAAAGCCGGTTTTATCAAACGGGTTTATCCGTAGACGTAATACTACAGGGTGTAAGGGGTTGAATGTCCCCTTACACCCACTAACAGCCGGGGCGTATTGCTTCAGGCCAACAAATATAAAACAGAAGAAATGAAGGTACATAAGAAAAATCCGAGTTGGATGGCAGGCGGCATGGCAGCGATGTTGCTGTGTACGCTACTTTTCTCGTGCAATAACGAGGACTTTCTCGAAAGCGGAAATCCGGAGAAAGCCTGTGACAACATTTGTTTTGGCATATCGTCCGATAAGAACATGCAGACAAGGGGATATGCCGGTGGTAATGGGCCAGGATATACTGCCGGGCGTTTTGTGTTGCGGTCGGACAACTCGGCAGACACGCTTTGTGTCCGTGCCATTGTTTCAGACGGCATCAACGTGTCCGGCTTCGAGGCCGGACAAGCCTTGACACGCGGTGTGCCTGTTACAAAAGATAATTTCTATAACACGTTTCATGTGCTGGCATACTGGAGTAAGAATGAAACGTTCGTTGACAGCCAGTTCTTTATGGACGAGGATGCCACCAATAATGGTTCTGTTTGGAGTACGAATCAAATATATTATTGGCCGGGAGCAGATCATTCGTTCCAATTCTATGCCTGGGCACCGACAGATGCCGGTGATCTGACCACCCCATCCACTCCGCAAAGCAAAGAGCTCGGCTATACCGTTCCGGCAGACGCTACTTCACAGAAAGACATCGTGGTGGCCGCCACCGATGAAATATCAGGCGACAAAAACGCGGCTGTACCTCTAACTTTCAAACATATCTGTACAGCAGTACGTTTCGTTATGGGCGACCAGATGCAGCCCGGTCAGATTAAGAGCGTAACCTTGAAAGGAGTGAAGAATGCCGGTACATACGATATGGCTACCGGTACATGGACGCTTGATGAAACGACCGCAGATTTCTCGCAGACTTTGAATAAAACCACTACCGGAGACGAAGAATCCGGAACGGAAATCACAACCGCGGAAGGCACATTTATGATGCTACCGCAGACACTGCCTGCCGATGCGATGATAGAGGTAGTGTTTTCAGACAGGAAGGAACCTCTTACAGCTTCCATTGGCAATACCCAATGGACTATGGGAACTACCGTGAATTACTGGCTCTCTATTACACCGGAATATGATATAACTATTGATGTTCCGGAAGAGGCACAAGATGCTCACTACATTACTTTCCCAATCACCGTTAAGGTTGACAAATACGATGGTGCATGGACACTAACGTCCAACCTTCCGAACGATGTGTTCTTTACCAAGACTAAGACAGCCTTGCAAGAACAAGGCTATTGGATTGATGACGACAAGGGGACAAATACAATATCCGGTACAGGCAAAGGTACTTTTACTTACTACGTATATGTAACCGAAAATATTGGTGATGACATCCGCAACCTCCAATTCCAAGTCACTCCAGATAATGTTACCGGAGCTACTCCAACTACCGCCACCGTACAACAACTCTGTCCGAGTTGGAATGGAAGTATCGGCTGTGAAAGAATAGAAGATGGGCAATATCCATGGGGATTTTTATGGGACGAGGATATGAAGATTAAATATACTGTACCCACATTATTTGAGGATTTTTTTGGACATTATATTTCATCACTATTGATAGATATATCACATGTGGAATACCTCAATTATGTCTCTGTTGAACGTATTATTCTTTCTATAAATTCTATTACGATCGATTTTAGCAAATTGACAGCTAATGGAGTTGCCGAAGATTGGGATAATGGATTACAAAATACAAATGATATTTATAATTATAATGGCGCAAATGAAGCAAGCGACGTAATAGCACTACTTGAAAGATATGGATGTAAACCTAATAAAGATCTACCAATGAACCCTTCGGATTTTGCGGCTAAAAGTTGTTTGATGAAAAATAAATTTACTAAAGAAGTAAAAACAGAAAATGGAGTAACAGCAGAATTTCCCGTATTGATTACATTAGAATGGTATCTGCCAGCTAAGAATGAAGCAACTAATATGGTGGATGAAAAATATCCTTTAAATGGTATTTATTGGACATCAACAGCTCTTCAAGGAAGTTCAAAAGAATCATATATTTACTCAAATGGAAGTTCAGAGAATACTCACATGCGAAATATATTTCACAACGTCCGTGCGGTGCGCAAAAAAACATAAGAACCATAACTTAAAATAGCATTCTCAAACAAGCCGACTATCTGTAAAAGGAAAAGTTGGCTTGTTTTTTTAGTAGCCTGATATATAAATCCAAAGCATTGTTGTGAATATTACTGATAACAAAGATAATACAAGCATCCGTTTCCGAAGAATCAAACCGGAGACAGAAAAGAAATACCGTCAGGCAATCGAGCTGTATCGCTCGACACGGTTGTCGTGTGCGGAAATCTGCCGGACCTGTAAGGTAACGGTCTCGGGATTTCAACGCTGCCTTTCATTGTACCACCGAGACCTGCTATTGGCTCGTTATGACATTACTTGCAGCAAAGAGGAAGCCCGTCATATCAAATTAGGGCAGCTTCGCGGACAACTGCCCGCCACCCGTGCCAAATATAAGGAAGCTATCGAGGCATGTAAAAGTCCGGACTATATCGAATACAACATTTCACAGATTGCACGAAAGTTCGGACTGAACGGTTCAAACCTCGGACGGCAGCTACGTACACATCATCCCGATGTCATCGAGTGGCGAGAGAAGGTGCGCAAGCGGTTAGGTTTGAATGACAATCTGCCACGCGGAACGAGGAAAGTATGCAAGGAACAGTATGCCGAGTCAGTGAAACTATTATGTGCCGACCGTTATATCACAGTGCAGGAGGCCGCCGAGCGTTGCAACGTATCCTATTCGGGATTGGAGCAACACCTGATATTTTACCACAAGGAATTGGTTGAAAACCGTATCAAGATACGCGAACAGGCTGTAAGGCAGCAGCGAAAAGGCAAGATAACAGGAAGAGGAACACTTCATGCTCCTACCCCCGAGATAATCGATAAATATGCGGAAGCCTTGCATCTATACCGCACGACACCCCTGTCTGCCCGAAAAATCGCCAAGCAGACGAATGTATCGATAAAAGGCTTCTATGCATATCTGCAAACATGGCACAAGGACTTGGTCTGCGAGCGGAGAGGCATTCCTTACGAGGAAGGCAAGCCGGTGGACTGGTCGTCAGTGCGAAAATATAATCCGGGCACAGCTGCCAAATACGCCAATGCCATTGCCTGGCTGAAAGAGGGTGGACTTACTACGGCAAAGGTCGCGGCAGAGTTCGGACTGCATCCGGAATGTTTCCGGCAATATCTGAAAGAGCATGAGCCGGAGTTATATGCCAGACTTGGAATGGTACGATCGGAAAACGGCAGGATGGTGTCGCGTCGCAGCATGGAGAAATACGCCGAAGCCGTACACCTGTACGGGACAACGGTCGAGAGTCTGAAATCGCTGGCAAGGCGTTTCGGGTTAAACGACTGCTCGTTGGGACAATTCATAAGAAGACATTTTCCCGAACTGACAGAACAGCATCAGAAGTTGGTACAACAAAAGGACGGTTGAAAGGCACATAGCTTCCCTTGAATATCAAATAACGTAACCACAAAGAAAAAATTCACAATGCCTTTGTCTTCTTCTTTTCGCTACATGAAAATTCACTTTTTTATCGTACCTTTGCTGCATCCCAAAAGACCGTTTGCGGCAGCATACAAATAAATTTTGCTACTGTTACTTTATTGTTACCCGTTATTGTAATTAAAGTCATAATTCGCTGATTAACAATATTGTAATAAATCAAATTAGATAGTGGCCCATTACCTAGCCAGAGGTGCATGATATATTCCGTTTGAAAAAGAAATGGTATCATTATAAAAAAAATAAGAAATACTTGAAATTTACTTCCTGCATAGACAAGCTTTTTATGTATATCCAGCTCACCATTGGCATATGTTTTTGTTATTTGTGGAGCAATGGCACGTTGCAAATTTTGAGCAAATGACAGAACTGAGTTTTTCAATTGCATTGAAATTGTATATACAGCGTTAATAGCCACCCCGAATGTAAGATTGATAACGAGGATAAACCCTTGTGACGAAAGAACCTGCAAAGCACCGGAAGCAGAGGATATACCGGCAAATTTGCCAATTTGCATTATTTGGTTTTTGTCTATAATCATATGGTAATGGACTTCCGGAAATTTGCGATGGCAATATATCTGATAAGCTATTCTTATTAATATGCTTATTGTTGCCATCAATATAGCATAGATTAATAAACGGCCGGTAGGAAAGTAACTAAGGCAATAGGCTGAAGCACATGTTAAGATTACTTGAAGAATACTGATAGCAGCAAAAGCATTCATTTTTTCATGTGCTACGATTAGTGAATTATAAGGAATACTTATAAGATTGACTATACAAGTGAGTACTGATATTTGAAACACCCATTGGGCTGCATCCATACTTTCCGCTGGTATGTTTATTTTGGTATGTAGAAACCATAGACCTCCGACCTCAAGTAGTATAAATATGATTCCGGACAATAAGAATATGACATTTAAGCAAGAACAAAATACTTTATTTGGATCACCGTTATCACGTCCTATTTCATAGGTCAGAAAACGTTGTACGGCATTGCCCATTCCACCACTGAAAACAGCGAACATACTGACAATACTACCAACGACACCATAGATTCCCATACCCTCTACACCAAGATTGGCAAGTGTTAAACGTGTGGTATACAAATTTAACCACATCGTAAACAGCATACGTACATAAAGTAAAATGGTGTTTTTAGCTAAGCGATTTTTGTTAAAATTGTCAGACATTGATGGATGGAATGTTTATTTTAAAAGTTTTTCTTCTATTTGTTTAATAGATATCTTTCTGATTTCAAGAAAAAATGTTATTTTTAATGAGCTAATAGTCAACAATATGAATTTAGAAAATTTCTTCCAATTAAATTTCTCTTACAGGATGGGTCAGGTTTCATTTACCAACGAATGAATCTTGTTTAATATTAACTATTTCTTTATGGAATTCTATATTCCGACCCAAGATAGGATATGAACCTTACCTCTTTTTCACACGGTCACAGATCGAGCGACTGCTTTTTTATAAATTAGTAGATGGTAGAGAAAATCTTATTTAACGGTGAATTTCTAAATGCGTTTGCTTCCTCTCGATAACTTTGTTACGAAGTTTATGTTATAGAAAAAAGTTTCGGGAAAGAATAGCCTGTATCACACCTCAAGCGTGTCTGTTGCCTTTGAAGGCACTTTTGGAAAACAGTTCATTCAAAATGACGGTAACATCCGTTTCAAGCAAAGAATAATCCTGTGAATTTTCTTTTCTGTCATATCAGTTGTATTCCGTTTTTCAAGGCTTCCTGTACTACCGGTGAATCCTCATGGTCACCGATGACGTCAATCTTTTGGTCGCCCAAATGCAGTTTCAAGCGTGCGGTCATGCGGATGCGTGCCAATACACCCTTCTTTTCTCCCGTGCTGCGGACTAATAAATCAATATCTCCTCCGCGCTTTTCGTCATTCAGACGAGAACCGAAGAGATATACCTGCACTGTTTCACCATAAATATCTTTGGCTATTTGGATGATGGTCTGTATTTCCTTAGATTGCAAACGCATGCCTTTATTCTCCTTTCTTACCGCAAAGTTACAAATTCCCCTCCACATTTCCTAGCGTCCGCCATCCTTATTTCATCTTCTCCACAAACCCTACCGGCATATCAACCCCAGCACATCCCAGCAAATCCAGTCTTACCACCACTTTCGCTTTTCTATCCACTTCCACCAGTTCTCCTTCCAGACCCTTTAGCGGACCTTTGACCACCCGTATCAATTCTCCCGGAGCCAATGGCTCGGTACACATCTCCACCGCCTCGTCCGAATAATCCAGCATAAATTTGAACCGTTCCATCTGTTCGTCCGGAATCACCGCCGGAGTATGTTCGCCATGCAGCAATGATGGCCGAGGCGGAAAAATATCTTGGCTATCC
>ERZ809209.1155-NODE-1155-length-12147-cov-10.436073_pt1 | contig 12147 bp, 10 predicted proteins | sample MGYA00520514_ERZ809209 | MGnify/ENA primary metagenome ERZ809209 (study PRJEB31576, sample SAMEA3212657) | Homo sapiens | biome: human-gut; feature: human gut; material: fecal | place: Sweden | collected 2012 ...
GAGATGTAGGGGCGCGGCGGCCCGCCGTAGTGCCCGCCGTATATCTCCGGAGCGTGGCGGTGGTGATGCAGGCCGTGCGCCACGCCTGCCGTGACTACCGCGCCGGCGGTCAGGGCCGCGAAGATTTTCACGCCGAGGCCGCGCTGCGTCTCCGGCCGCGGCTTCATCTCCACCTCGCTGAAAATCTTCGAGAAGAGCTTCATGCGGTGGTAGTCGTCCACGGCGAGGAAGCGGTCGTAGTCCCGCTGGGTGATCTCGTGGCTGACGACCCGGCCGTCGATCACGGCGGTCATCACGTATTTCCCCTCCGCCTGCGCCGGGTGTACGCCGATCTGGCCGACCTCCACTTCCCGCCCGTACATCTCCTCCCGGTACCATCCCTTACGCTCGTCAAGCAGCGGCAGGTCGCGCCCGTCTACGGCCGCATCGGTTCCGTGCAGTATATCTTCCTGCGGCATCGGATTCTCCAACGGCCGCAGCAGCTCCTCTTCCTGCCGTTGCCGCTCGGCCAGCTCCCGAGCTATTTCCGGGTGCAGGCCGATGTCGATACGCCGCTCGCTGTCGAGGACTTCCACCGTTACCGGGTCGGCGAAGTCCTCGCCGATGATGCGGTTCAGTGTCTCCAGCCGCCTTTCGACGGGGTGTTCCTCGATGGAGCCGGAGGTCAGCGCGGCCGTCTCTTCTTCCGTCAGGTCGTAGACCATATCGGCCGCGACACGCTCCGACTGTACGGTCAGCGTCCGCCGCTCCGCATCCACGATCAGCCCGTGCGAGGCGAGGCACTCCAGCCATTTCTCGTTGGAGAAATAGACCGGCGAGGCGATCAGCTCCTTGTAGGGCCGGGCCGGTTCCCCGCTGCGCGGGATGCCCGCCATCGGTTCGATGACCGCCTCCAACTGTCGCAATACGTCTTGCTGCACGGGGGCTGCCTGCGGCTGCCTGTCGCCTTTGTAGTAGAATCCGTATCCGCCCGACTGCATCTCGCCGGGCTTCATGCGCCCGTCCCATCGTTCGGGAACGGTGTACGGTCCCGGATAGAAGAGCCGCCCGCCGACCCGCCGCAGGTGGAAGCCCCATTGGTGGCGCGGCGTCCAGCCCAGAAACGGCGGGGGCATGCCCAACCGTCCCAGCCGTCCGTACTCGCCGATGCCTATGCGGTAGCCGTGCAGCCCCATGGCTACGCGGCCGTTGGCGTTGCGGGCATGGACGAAATCCTTGGGCAGGTAGAAATCTTTCGACAGGATACCCGTCAGCACGTTGTAGGCTTTCTTGTTGGCCGTGAGCGTCCCCCAGTCCGTGAGCGCGAGCATCTGCCGCTCGGTGATCGGGTAACTCAGCAGCGGCGAGTCGTGCCCCTGCACGAGCAGCCGGTAGCCCCCGCTGTCGAGCGCCACGTGGGCCTGAAGCCCGTTGCGCATCAGTATGTCGCGCAACTCGGGCTGCAAGTCCATCTGCCGGGGATTGGTATTCGTTCGTATCGCCATAGTCCTGTGTCGTGATGGTTGCCTGTTATGCGTCGCCGGCCTCCATGGCCGCCTCCAGTTGGTCGTCCTTGTAGCGGACGAACTCGGCGGCGGATTCCTCGCCGACCATCAGCCCCCGTTTTTCGCAGTAGCGGACGTATTCGTCCTGCCACTCGGCCGAGAAGTGGTTCACGTAGTCGAGCCAGCCGTATTCTCCCGCCTGTACCTTCTCTACCAGTACCTCTTCGGGGTAGTATTCGCCGTGTGCCATTGCCTTTTGCTCCCTTTATTTGTGCAGGGCCGCCGCGCGGTTGCGCTCGGCGCTCTTTTTCTGTTCGTTCCACAGCTCCTCGGTGTACTCCTCTTCGGACACGTAATTGAGGTTGCCCTCGTCGTCCATTACCCAGCAGCCGTACACCCCGAAGGTGTACTTGTCCCATTCGCGCTTGCTCTGCTCCCTCCATTTCTGCTCGTCTCCCGCGCAGAAGCGGATGCCGGTGGCCGCGTGCAGGTCGATGCCCACCGTGACGGGCTCGTCGTCCACGATCATCGTCAGCGGGTCGCCGTGCTGCATTCCGTTTATCTCCGCCGTGCCCATGTGCAGCTCCTCGGCCAGCACCTGCAGGTTGCGCCCGATGATGGGCGTAGGGACGGACATCACCTGTTTCGTCTCGGGGTCGATCTGCACGAAAGCCTTCGTGTGCCGTCCGTCTTCCGTCGGGGTGTCCGCGAGGATCGCTTTGCCCGCAAGTAGCTGTTTCTGCTGCTCCCGGTCATAGCGGTCCAGCGGCGAGGATTTCAGTACAGGATAGAAGAGCACGTCCACCTGTCCGTTCTCCATCCGGTAAAAGACCAGGCGGGTGCGGCTCTCTACCGTCTTCCCGTTCTCGTCGCTCACGCGCACGGGAAGTACGGGCGAGTGGCGGCCCTCGCACAGCTCGTCCAGCACGCGCATCGGTAGATCTTCGATCATCTCCTGCGTGAGGCCGAAGCGGGCCAGCGTCTGAAAAGGCAGTTCGTCAAATTCGAATCGTGCTGTTTTCATATTCTGATTATGTTGAAAAATTATACTCTGCAAAGGTATGGTAATTTTATTCTGTCTAACAAAAATAGTGTGTTATAAATCGTTGTGGCGCTAAATTTTTATATTCAGAATATGATTTTCATGCTAAAATCATATTCTGAATCGCTTAATTTCCATGTTTTCGGAAGAAAGTATGGCGACTTTGGCCCGCCGTCGGAAGCGGGCGTTATCTTTGCCGCATGAAAAGGATGTTGCTTTTGATGATGTGGTGCCTTTCGGTCTGCACGATACCGGCCGACGCGCGGTTCGCTACCGTAGCTGCCGTGCCGGACAGTTGCCGGGCGGCGCTGCTGCTTTCCGGTCCGGAGAACCCGTGGCCGTCGCCTGTGGAAGCGACCTCCGCACAGGATGCGACGTCCGTCGAGGCGCGTAAAAAGGAGTGGGTGGAGCGTTATCTCAGCGTGTGCTATCCGCTGCGGCATATCCGCGTCACGTCGCCCTACGGCTACCGCAGCGACCCGTTTACCGGGAAAAGGAGGTTTCACGACGGCCTCGACCTGCATGCGCGGGGCGAGGCGGCTCTGGCCATGATGAAAGGGGTGGTCGTCAGGGTCGGGCAGGACCGCAGTTCCGGCAAGTACGTGACCCTGCGGCACGGCAGCTACACCGTCAGCTATTGCCACCTCTCGAAGATACTCGTCGTCAAAGGAATGTCGGTACGTCCGCGCGATGCGGTCGGCGTTACCGGCTCTACGGGGCGCAGCACGGGCGAGCACCTGCACATTACCTGCAGACTCGACGGCCGGAGCGTCGATCCCTCGCTGCTGTTCGACTACATTGACTCCACGCGGCGGGAGTGCGTGCAAGCGCTGGCGGCGATGTAAAAGATTTACACCGCCGCCAGCGCTTTATTAAAGGATTCGGCGCAGGTATTGCCCTTTGCATACATCCCGGATTTATCGCTTCTCCGATTCAGGATATAAGGTGTTTGCCCCATACCGCCGCTTTTATCAGCAGCAGCGGCGGCATTGTGACGGTCTTGCCGTAGAAGATGGCCGCGACCACCTTGCCGCCGCATCGCTCGATCTCCTTCCGGTAGTCGGTCAGGCTCTGCCCGGTCGTTATTACGTCATCGACGATAACGATCTCTTTCCCTTCAATATCGCCCGTGATGCGGTAGTTCCGTTCCAAGACGCGCTTCTCGCCGCCCTTAACCGCGTGCAGGCTTTCCCGCGGCTTGAACACATCGACATCGTGCAGTCCCGATGTCAGTTCCGGTCGGTGCTTACCGATATATCCGTGGAGGCGCTTGAACCGTCGGACATACTTCGCGCCGTTACTGCACGGCATGAACATGACGTGGTACGGCCTGTCTTCCGTCTCCAAGGCGGCCATGCACGCCTTGAAGAACTCGATACCGTGTATTTTGCCCTCCTTGAAACGGTATAGCGAACGGCAGAACGCCCGCTGTTCGTCGCCGATTAGATCGTTCCACCGGGAGGGATAATAATACCCGTAGAAAGCCACCCGAATACCACGCAGTCTGAACGGCTTGAGCGGGTGATGGTCCTCGAACAGGTCGGGCCGTGAGAGGCAGAACATCCGGCAGGCATTACGATGACCGGCCATTACCGCCATCCGGCAGTAGCGGTCGCGCTCCTTGTCGCTCTCAGCCGTCCGCGCGGCGGCGAACGCCGCCTCCCCGGTTTTCCGCCGCCGTAACCGATGATGCTACAAAGCAAACTGAATCCACCGAGCAAAATCAGAAAAACAAGCCTTTCGTTCATGGTGATTCAGTTTGGGCGAAGTAGGGTATTGCTACCGGTGGCCGTCATGGAGTCGGAACGATTAAGGCTTCGAACGTATGCCATATTTTCCGGCATGAGGGGTCCGAAACTATCTTATTTCGGGTCAGATAATCACTGTGCTTGATACAGACGGTATTCGTGGAACCGGAGTTTTGCAACTGGGCGGCTATGCCGATAACCGATTTGTCCCGATGGTATTTTCCCTTCTTCTTTTCGTCGCGCACTTCCGTCAATTGCCCGTTTCCCATTTCAACTACTTTCAGGCGCGGCAGTCTCTTCGGATCGTGCAGTTCTACATAACTTTCCGCCCGATGGAAAATCTCTTCGTCGCCCTGCCGCATCAGCGGAAGGAGGATATTTTCCAGTTTGCCGGTCGGTTTCCCTGCTTCGGCAAAGATATGGGCGGCATAAGTGATGCCGTTGGTATGCCGGTATTGCTGCGGATTTCCTGATAGGGAAACCTCCGATTCCAATACCTTGGACAGCTCACGACAAACCTCCTGTAGCCGAGCATCGGACCCTTTCTGATCCGCATCGAAAAAATAGAGGACCGAGCATTGGGCTGTCGCTCCCGTTTTGATTTTTTTCTCCTCTGGCTGATGGCGACCATATATGCGGGCGACATCTTGTAGCAGTTTTTGTCGGGGCTCTACTTGGGAATCTCCCCCGATGGCATAAAGCAATACGAGCGCATCATCTTTGTGTGCGAGTACCTCCGACGGTAGACGTCGGTTCCGCACCTCTTCCAGTTTCAGCTGTTCGAGGTTTTCTCCGGCCGCCTCACTGGCAAAATATTTGTTCAGTGGAGCGGGAAACTCCCCGATAGGCTTTGAGTATTTTTGAAGGCCGTTCACCTGTAATATTCTGTACAGAAACGCCACATCGTGAGGTCCCTCGCATAATGCAAACAAAATCTTTTCCATGGCGTCTATCGAATATCGAGGTCGATAATATCTATCAGTTCTTTAAGTTCCTCGCCCTCCATATATCGGAAATCCACCGTATCGTCCTGGGTTGTGTACAGGGCGAAAGCCATCAAGTCCTCTTTCTGCGTTCTGGAGAATGCATCGACGCACTCCTTGCTATGGGTGGAGAGGAACAGTTGTACATTGTATTCCTCGGCCAGTTTCTGCACGAACTCGGCGAAGCGAACCAGCAGTCCCTTGTGGATCGCGCTGTCTATCTCGTCAATGCACAGTATGCCGTCGGAGCAATAGGCGAACAGCAGGGCTATCTCGAAGATGCGTTGCAGGCCCTCGCCGTACTTGGTCAGGTCGATACTACACTCGTGCGTCTTCGATGTGACGAAAAAGCGGTTTTCCCCATGGATATCGGTTAGTTCGATCTTCTCGATGGCCGGGTCGATATGTTGGCGGATAAAATTCGTGATCTCGTCGATGCGTTTCTCCTTTACGGCGCGTGCGTGTGCCTCTCGGAGTATCGAGTCGTTGTAGCGATAAGGGCTGGAAAAAGCCGAGCGACAAAGCTTTTGGGCTTTCTGGTAATAGAGTTCCGGTTCCCGATTCAGGTATAGATGCACGTAGCTGGAGAGCTCATCAGCCCCGGTATTCGCATCGATCCGTATCGTGGAAATATAGGAGTTTTTGTCGATATTTTCTTGCGCATCTTCCTTCGATATACGGACCTGCGTGTCCAACCCGTTGAAATGCCCGGCGATGTCGATAGGAGAGATGAAATTTTTGTCCACCCATAGGGCATTGAAATCCCGGAAAAACTTGCCGCGGAAACGCTCCAGGTCGAGAAAGGCGTTCAGGTCGTTGAGTTGCGCCAGCAGGTAGACGGCCTCCAGCAGGGAGGTCTTCCCGGAATTGTTCTCCCCGACGAAAAGGTTGATCCGGCGTAACTTTCCGATATTCAGATTGGCAATCTTGCGGTATCTGCGAATGTATAGGTCCGAATAGTGTGCCGACACCTGCAAGAAGCGCGGCGCCACATTGCTGTTTAATGACCCGATGCGAATCTCGCTCGGTGAAGGCAACAGCCTCTCCAATTTGGTCTTCAGCCGGCCGATGCGCGTGTAGTCGTCGTCCGAAAGGTAGTCGCTGAAATGCAACGCTGCATTCACCTCCGAGGCGATATTATCGAGCGCATTGTGCAGCCGCGTTTCGCATATGGCCTCGCTGGATGCGAACCCGATTGTGACGCTGCGACTCTCCTCCATCTTGACTAAGGCTTTCTCGTCTTCGACGAATTTCGCCAGTTCCCGGATTTCATGGCTTTTGGTGACGATCGGCTCCAGCTTGGTGATTTGTTCGTCCCCTGTCTCTTCGTCTCTTTGCACGCGCTCGGTAACCGAGATCCACGAGAATAGTCGCTCCTCACGGTCGAGGCGCGAGGGGGCGCGCAAGTCGTCGTTCCAGCCCAGCCAGTTTTTCAGGGCGGTATTTTTGATGATCTCTTCGAAGATGGAATACTTGTCCGTCTGGAATTGGTCCCCGTAATCGCTGCCTTTATATCGCTCGATTAGGGCCAGCGTCCGCATACTGCGGCGCAGGTAATGCTTGGTGATGCCCAGCGCGTTGCATATCTCGTCTTCGGTCATGCCGCACTCTTCGAGCAGGTCCCGGATCAGACGGGTCTGATTCACCGGGCTCCAGCGCCTTTTCCCGCTGATGTGGTTGAGTCCCATGGCGATCAACTCATGGCGGCGGTCTTGCCCCTGCAACTCGATCAACTCGACGCTCTTGAAATCGCTTTCGGTCAGAACGCCGACATCCATTCCCTTCTGGAATTGCTCATACAAGTATTTCAGTGTCGCGGTGCGACGGTTGCCCTCGATGACGACGTAGTTGTCTCCTAAAGGACGCACTTGTATGGGATCCTGCCGCAGCACACCGTTCGTTTTGAAGCTGTTAATTAGGTCTTCAATGTTCTCGTTGTTCCTCCCTTTGAGAAACTCAGCCGTGCGCTGCTGTATCCGGGACTCCGCAATCTGTCCGTCGGACACAGGCTTGTATTCTGGACGGTCGATGAAGCGGTAGTTGTTGGGGTCCAGCAACAACCTGTTCAAATGTTTTTTTATGGGTTTGGTTTCCATACTTATAGAGATTTTATTCAAATATAGTGAAAAACTGAGCTTGTAATGTTGGTTTACCGGTTTTTATGGATTCTTTACGCTCCCGGTGTGCTTTCGCCGTCGGGGCGGTTGATGCACTCCGGTCGGGGTCGCCGTCTGTATGGTATTTCCCTGAAGGTCTACCGGAAATTTCCTGCATCGGGAATATCGTTTTTTCGAGATCTCCGACAGGCAGTGTTGCTATGCGCGAAAGACCGTCTGCATCTGTTCCGGCAACCGCTGTTCGTTGCGAGGAAAGCCGGCGATAGGAATTACTCCAGCACATCGTCCAAATGGGCATAATTCAACAACTTGATCTTTCCTGCTGTATTTTCGAACGTCCCCGAATATACGACGGCCTTACCCTCTACGGGACTTTTGATCCAGTCGTCCATTTGTTTCAGCGTTTTCTCGAAATCCGCATGGTAGGTCATGGCCGACTTGATTTCGATACCGTACAATCCCGAACTTTTTTTCAGCACGAGATCGACCTCGTTCTGGTTCGAGTCCCGGTAGAAATAGAGGTTGCTCTCCTTGCCCCGGTTATATCGCCGTTTCAATGCTTCCATCACGATGAAATTCTCGAACAGCGCCCCCCGCATCTTATCCCGTGCAAGTTGTTTCGGAGATTCGATGCCGAGCAGATAGCAGGCAAGCCCCGTGTCCGTAAAGTAGAGCTTGGGTGTTTTGGTCAGTCGTTTGCGCGTATTCTCGAAATACGGGGGCAGCAGGGCCACGATATAGGATGCCTGCAAGACGGAGAGCCACGCCGTGATGGTGTGCGAACTGATACCGATTTCATTCGCCAGCTCGGAGGCTTTGAACAGCGAGCCGATACGCCCGGCGCAAAGACGGATAAACGTATGGAACTGCATCATGTCCTTGATTTGCAGCAAATCGCGCACGTCTTTGTCCAGGTAGGTTTTCATATAGGCCGGATAGAGGAATTTGGGCACGTTGCGTCCCGAATAAATCGCGGGATAGAACCCGTCCAGCAGCAGATGGTCAAGCGGCGTATCGGAGGCTATCTCCCGTATCTCGGAGTAGGACAAGGGCAGCAACTCGAATACGGCGGTACGTCCCGCTAGGGATTGAGTAATCCTTTTCAGCATGGCGAACTGCGAACTGCCTGAAAGGATGAATCGCCGGTCTGCGTCATCGTCCACCATGCCTTGTATATACGACAAAAGATTCGGGGCATTATGCACTTCATCGAGAATCATGCCCTCCGCGTGCTGGTTCAGAAAAGCGACTGGGTCGTTTTCGGCAAAGCTCCGCACGTCGAGGTTCTCCAAAGAGTAGTACGGCAGGTGTGGGAACAGATTACGGATCAGTGTTGTCTTGCCGGACTGACGGGGACCGGTAACGGTTATGACCGAGAAATAGCGGTACGCCTCTTCTATCACGGCGGATAATTCCCTGCGGATATATTTTGGCCCCATATTCATTTATGTAATTTTGAAATACAACTGCAAAAATACATAAATTCTACTGCGGTGCAAATTTTTTAGAGTATTTTCTCCTGTCTCTCACCTCTTTTTTGTTGTACCTGCAATTTTCTCTCCTTTGCCGGCAGGCCTGTCTTTCTCTTTTCGCCGGCGAATGTAGGACGAAGCGCATCGACGCCAAACCGCATTCCATTCGGATAACGGAAACAGCCCCTGCAAGAAGCTGTTTCCGTTATCCGGGTTTGGCTTATGATGCCGCAGTTTCGTCCTTCCGTTGCCTTGAAAAGTTGAACGACAGACCTACCCAGCCGAGCGAAAGCAGGGAAAGAAAAGACAGCGATGAATGTTTAATCCATTAAAACGAAACGACGATGACAGACGAAATCAAGCAAGACGGCAAGACCGTATTGAGAAGCGAGGACGGGTTTTCTATCCCGATGTTTTTTAACAATCTATGCGGAAAGAACTTTTCAGGAAACAAGTACCGGAACTATATCAAGCATATAGCCCTCGGCGAAATGGGCTTCAAGCCCGGACGAATCGAGTTTTACAGGGACGGTGTGTTGCAAAGGACGGGCGAAATCCCGAATGAATAGAATATAAAAAGTGCCGATATGCAAACATCGGCACTTATACGTTATTCCATAAGCAATTCTATCTTCTTCGCTATCTCCTCAGAGGTCGGCAGCAACTCCTTGTAGGCTTCGGGCAGCTCCGGCGACAGGCTGTAAGTCGCCACCCCGATAGGCATTGTCGAGCTTTTCAGGGCGTATTCCACAATCATGCGGCTTTTCGATTTGCAGATGATGATACCGATAGCCGGGTTTTCGTGAGGCAGTCTTACGGTGTCGTTCAGCACATTCAGGTAAAATTCCATCTTGCCTTTATACTCCGGCAGGAACTCGCCGATTTTCAATTCAATCGCTATCATGGCCTGCAAACGCCTGTTGTACAACAGCAAATCTATGAAGTATTCCTTTCCGTCCACTTCTATCCGGTACTGGTTGCCGACAAAGGCGAAATCGGGACCGAACTCCATGAGGAACGCGCGGATATTCTTTATAATCGCTTGTTCCAATTCATATTCGGAATGTTCTTCCGAAAGGCCCACAAGGTCGAATGTATATTCGTCTTTCAGGGCAAGTATGGCTTGGCTCTTTATCTTCTCCGGCAAGGTCGTGTCGAAGTTGCTCTGACCGAGCAGATAATTTTCGTAGGTCTATGCTTCTATCTTGTTGATAAGCACATCTTTCGTCCAGCCGTATTTCTTGGTTGATAAGATGTAAAATTGCCGTTGTCGTGTCTCCTTGCATTTGGTCAGAATGACGATGTGCTTCGACCAGCTAATTTCTCCAACTAACGGTTGGAGAATTTCATTCGACCGGTATTCGGCATAAAAACGGGCCATATCCCACATATTGGAAACACCGAACCCCTTTATACCCGGAAACTCCTTCTGTATGTCCCGCGAAAGGTTCTCCACGACGGATTTTCCCCAGCCCAAGGCCGCTTGCTGTTCGGTAATCCGCCTGCCGATTTCCCAATACAAGGCGATCATCTCCTTGTTCACGGCCTTCAGCGCCTCGTATTGGGCCGACCGGATGCGGGAGGTTATCTCGTTTCTGAAATCGAGATATTCGGGAGATAAGATGGGAGTGTTCTTTTCAGCCATAGGTTATTCATTATAATCGGTTACAGAGGTAAGGTTTTGTTTCGATTACACACAGGATTCCCCTGTCCGATCCCATAGGATGTTCGGCCTGCCGGCAGCATGCCCCGTTTTACTGCCGATTCCGCCCTTTCTATACCGCTTCCGGTCTCCCGCTTCTATCTTTCCATCTTCCCTTTTTCATCTCTCCTTTCCCGCCGTCGGCCCTGTGCGCCCCTCGGGGGTTATTTTTCAGCGAAGGTAAACCGGCCGTTCCGCTCCGCCAAGGCCGGCTGCCGCCGCGGGTGATCCGTAAAAATCTTCCTCTCCGCCGTCGAGCGTATTTTTCCGTCCAGCCTTGTCGGATTGTTCCGGCCACCTTCTGCCTGCAGAAAAATAATCCCTGCGGGTCGCAAACGGACCGAACGAAGGGAACGAAAAACAAGGTTGAATGATGAGTTACAACAAACAGACATCGTTGGCGGCGAACGTGGAGGCCATCGAAACGGCGGTAAAAATCCACGTACAGGGCCGCAAAGCCATGGCAAAGGAGAAGGAGACGCTGTCCCGCTATTCCGGCTTCGGGGGCATCAAGGAAGTGCTGAACATCGGAACGGACAACCCCCTGCCGGACAACATGGCGGAGCCGATGAACCGCCTGCAGAAGGCCCTGCGAACTCTCGCAGGCGGAGAAGAGACAATGTATCGCAAGCTGACGGACAGCCTCAAGGCCTCTGTCCTCACGGCCTTTTACACGCCGCAGTTCCTCGTGGATGCCGTAGCGCGGCAGATACGCGCCGCATTCACGGAGTACGGCCTGCCGATGCGCTCGCTGCTCGAACCGAGCGCGGGCATCGGCGGCTTCCTGCCCGCAGCCCTGCCCGACACCCGCCGCTACGCCTTTGAAAAGGATTGCATCTCGGGGCTTATCCTCTCGCTTCTGCACGACGATACCACGACAGTTATCGACGGCTTCGAGACAATCGGCGGGCAGGATTTCGGGCATACGACCTTCGACGTCATCGCTTCGAACATTCCTTTCGGCGACTTCCGCGTGTTCGACGCCGACTTGTGGAAAAAGGGCGGCATCTACGAACGCTCCACCAAGACGATCCACACCTACTTTTTCGTCAAGGCCATGGAACAGCTCGCCGAGGGCGGCCTGCTGGCCTTCGTCACGTCGCGGGGCGTAGCCGACACGCCGGGCAACAAGTTTGTGCGCGAATACCTCGTCGGCCACGCCGACCTTATCAGCGCGATCCGTCTGCCCGACGCGCTTTTCCTACCCACGAGCGGCATCGAAGTCGGCAGCGACCTGCTCGTATTCCAGAAGCACACCGGCAAAGCGGCACTCTCGCTGCGGGAGAAGATGTTTTTGCAGTCCGTCAGGGAGAAAGCCGACGCGACAGGAATCGTGACCGAACCCGCGAACAGACTTTTTTCCCTGCCGAAGACCTCCCTCGCCACAGACAGCCGCATCGTCGTGAACCGGTACGGCAAGCAGGTGCGCAAATATCAGTGGCTGGGCGACGAAGCCGCCATGTCGCAATACCTCTCCGCGTTGCTCCGCCACGATTTCGCCCGCAGTTTCCGCAAGGAGCTGTTCTCCGGCGGAGCAGGGGATACCGCGCCCGTGCAGATGTCCCTGTTCGGGATGCCGGCCGCCGGCGCGACGCGGCC
>ERZ809209.1169-NODE-1169-length-12075-cov-5.274626_pt1 | contig 12075 bp, 10 predicted proteins | sample MGYA00520514_ERZ809209 | MGnify/ENA primary metagenome ERZ809209 (study PRJEB31576, sample SAMEA3212657) | Homo sapiens | biome: human-gut; feature: human gut; material: fecal | place: Sweden | collected 2012 ...
GTTCAGACGTGTGCTCTTCCGATCTATTTTTTTAATACACAGTCAACCAAAATCAGGACGAGACACTATTTGATTTTGTGATAGATGTGTGATAGATGAAAACGCCATCTATCACACATCTCACGCTTTAATTAACAAAGCACACACGCAAAAGCGTGATAGAGTGATAGAGATTTATGAACATCATGAATTCTTCGTCATGGCAATTACATATTATTATACCATACCGGTCCCGGCCGGTTACCCATTTCAAACTCCAATGTGTCACCATTCATAATCTGCTCATGGGTAATATAGCTCTTGTCATACGGTCGGCCATTCAACTTCACAGATTGAACATAGATATTTTCACGGCTTACAGCCGGAGCCAAGACCACAAAAGTTTTGCCGTTTGCCAAATGCATCTTCACTTCTGGAAATATCGGAGTTCCGATCTCATACTTGCCACTGATCGGATCAACCGGATAGAAGCCCATCGAACTGAATACGAACCAAGCCGACATCTGTCCGCAATCTTCATTCCCACAAATACCGTCCGGAGCATTCTGATATAGGTTGTGCAGGACCTCAGCCACATACTTCTGCGTCTTCCAGGGCTGTCCTACTTTATTATATAAATAAATCACATGATGGCTCGGTTCGTTGCCATGTGCGTATTGCCCGATCATACCGGTACTGAAGATCGGCAGGTCTTCTGTCGATTTCGGAACATAGGTGAACATACTGTCCAGTTTCTCAGCGAAACGTTCCTTGCTTCCGACCAGGCCGACCAGACCGTCCAGATCCTGAGGTACAGACCAGAAATATTGCCAGCCATTACTTTCACAGATATCTTCGGTATAGTCGTCGGGGCTGAAGTTTGCAGCGAAGTTCCCTTTCTCGTCACGCGGCTGCATGAAAGAAGTGGCCGGATTATAAACATTCCGGTAGTTCTGAGCACGTTTGTAGAATTCATCGGCGATCTCTTTCTTGCCCATCTTCTTTGCCATTGTTGCAATACAATAATCATCATAAGCATATTCCAATGTCTTGGATAACGACCAGTTCTCCCATTTCTTGGGATCGCCGTAGGCCGGGACATACCCTAACTTCTTGTAATCACCGATTCCCCGGTAATCATCACGGTTGGCCGTAGCAATACAAGCCTCAAGTGCTTTTTCCGGATCGAAATTGCCGATACCTTTCAGATACGCATCCACAATTACGGGAACGGCATGATATCCGATCATCATATTGGTTTCCCAGCCATACAAATTCCACAATGGCAAAGCCCCATTCTGTTCATAGAATTTCAAGAAACCTTTGATCATATCATTTGCACGTTCTGGTTCGGTATAGGTAAATAGCGGATGAGAAGCGCGATAAGTATCCCACAACGAGAAAGTGGAATAGTTCGTCCATCCGTCCGCTTTATGGATCTGCTGATCCGGGCCGTAATAGGAACCATCCACATCACTGTAAATTGTCGGAGCGATCATGGAATGGTACAAAGCAGTATAGAACTTCACCAGGTCATCAGTATCCGAGCTTTTCACCTCTATTTTAGAAAGCTGCTTGTTCCATGTTTTGGCAGCCTGCGCTTGATAATAATCGAAATCGTCTTTCGAAACCTCCGCACGCAGGTTCTTGCCTGCTCCTTCCATACTGACACCGGATATACCAGTCGTTACTAAAATTTCCTCATCTTTCTCCGTATTGAAATCGAAACGGGCAATATAGGCCGTACCGATCCTGCCACGATCTTTCGTTACGATAGAAGTTGTGTCCATATGGCAAGCCATGAAAGGTTTCGAGAAACGAGTCTCAAAATAAACATGCTGCAAAGGAGACCAGCCTTGCGAAAAACGATATCCCCGGATCGTCATCGAATCGACCACTTCTATATACGAATCCAACGTGAAGTCCCAGTTCATCGCCTTTTTGAGGTTCAAGAATACGGATGCCTCTGCTTTGGGGAACGTATAACGCTGAATACCGCAACGTTCAGTCGCGGTCAACTCGACATTAATATTGTAATCTTTCAGCAGCACACGGTAATAGCCAGCCGAAGCCATCTCGTCATTGTGCGAAAAAGTCGAATAGACACCCAAAGGAGCAGGTGCCTCCTTATACGGACGAGTCACCGGCATGAAAGAGATATCGTACAAATCGCCCGCACCTGTCCCTGACAAATGGGTATGGCTGAAACCGGCAATAGTCGTGTCGGGATAAAAATAACCGGAAATACGGTCCCAACCGGGAAGCCCGTTGTCAGGACTCAACTGAACCATTCCGAAAGGGACTTGCGCTCCCGGATAGGTATTACCCGTAAAGTCTGTCCCGATAAAAGGATTTACATATTGTGTATAATCATCCGCCTCCTGTTGTTTTTCCGGCGTGCAGGCTGCCAGAGCCAGCAAGGAGACCGCCAATAAGGATATGTGCCTCATGTTTACATTATGTTTTAGTCTTGACAAAGATAAAAAAAGAGACGTACAATAAAAACTGTACGTCTCTTCTATAACTATTTTACGATGTCCGTAGTTTTAGGCCGGTGCGATTTCCGTACTATCTTCATCCTCGTCATCTGCATCTCCATTCGTGTCATTCTTCACAAAGAACGCACTCAATTCGAACAATCCATACAGCGGGAAGAATACGATACCCAATGTGAACGGGTCACTACTTGGGGTGATAAATGCAGCAGTAACCAACAACCCCACGATAGCATGCCGTCTGTATTTGTGGAAGAACGAACGTTTCAACAAACCGATCTTCGACAACAGCCACGAAACCAACGGCATTTCAAAAACGATTCCCATCACAAAGATCAGCATCAGGAAATTATCCATATACGAATCCAAAGAGACCTGTTCCGTTATATTGGCACTCAACTGATAAGTTGCCAAAAAGCGCAGCGTCATCGGGAATACCATAAAATATCCGACAGCACATCCGATAAAGAACATGATTGTTCCCAAAAGAAATACCCATTTGACATTTTTCTTCTCATTCTCATACAAAGCCGGACTAATGAACTTCCAGATTTCCCACATCAGATAAGGGAAAGTAAGCACAAGTGCCAACCAGAACGAGGTGGTCATGTGAGTAAAGAACTGAGATGCCAATCTGATATTAAACACATCCACATGAAAATTATCATTACAGAAATCAGGCAGAACATCAAACCACGGACTGACATTGACCAACCACTGGTTCAAATCGCACAACCATCTGTAAAAGATAAAATCGGAATAACAGGGTGCCAATACTACGCGGTCAAATATACCATCGCTACCACGCATAAAGGCGAAACTGCCTATCGCAAAGATAAAGAGCGCTAAAAAAGAACGGAACAGAGTCCAACGAAGTGCCTCCAGGTGGTCCCAGAAGGACATTTCTTCTTGTTCTAATTCTGCCATCTTTTACTTTTTATCGGTATCGTCTATCTTAATGTCGTCTTCTAATCCTTTTACACCGTCTTTGAAGTTTTTCACACCTTTACCGATACCTTTCATCAGTTCAGGTATTTTTTTACCACCGAAAAGTAACAAAACAATAATGGCAATGATGATAATCTCGCCAGTTCCTAAATTTCCAAGAAATAATAATTGATCCATGATATTGTATAAATTAGTCGTTAATATTCCTGTTATCGATGGGGCAAAGATACAATTTGTAATGAATAGTACCCCAATTATTCTAAATTTATTACCTTTGCGCCATCTTAAAAAACTGAAATTAGAAAAAGATTAGAAAAAATGAAAGCGTATGTATTTCCCGGTCAGGGTGCCCAGTTTGTCGGAATGGGAAAAGACCTTTATGAAAACAATCCTCTTGCAAAAGAGATGTTTGAAAAGGCTAACGAAATCCTCGGTTTCCGCATCACGGATCTGATGTTCGCCGGAACAGACGAAGATCTGCGCCAGACAAAAGTGACACAGCCTGCCATTTTCTTACACTCTGTCATTCTTGCAAAAACATTAGGTGACCAGTTCAAACCGGATATGACAGCCGGACACTCTTTAGGAGAATTCTCCGCGCTTGTTGCAGCCGGAGCCTTGTCTTTCGAAGACGGACTTGTTCTGGTATCCAAACGTGCTATGGCGATGCAGAAAGCCTGCGAAGCCACCCCCTCGACAATGGCTGCCGTTCTGGCATTGCCGGACGAAAAAGTAGAAGAGATCTGCGCAAGCATCGAAGGTGAAGTCGTCGTATGTGCAAATTACAACTGTCCGGGACAGCTTGTCATCTCCGGCTCCGTATCCGGTATCGATGCCGCATGTGAAAAGATGCTGGCTGCCGGTGCAAAACGTGCACTGAAACTGAAAGTCGGCGGTGCATTCCACTCCCCTCTGATGGAACCGGCTCGTGCAGAACTGGCTGCCGCTATCGAAGCGACTCCGATCCACAAACCGTCTTGCCCTGTTTACCAAAACGTAAGCACGAAAGGCGAAACCTGTCCTGAAACAATCAAGGCTAACCTGATTGCCCAGCTGACTGCCCCGGTCCGTTGGACACAGAGCGTTCAGAACATGATTGCCGACGGTGCCGATCATTTCATCGAACTAGGTCCGGGCGCTGTACTTCAAGGATTAGTGAAAAAGATCAATAAAGAAGTAACGACAGAAGGCATGCAATAAACAGTTTGCTTCATTCATATAAAAAGGTTGGTAGGAAAGTTCTTCATCGAACACCTACCAACCTTTTCTCATATCACTACTTCAGATTCCACCACAAGGCAGTCTCCACCACATCCGGTCCGCCCAACAGTTCGAGGGCTTTATTATAACCTTCCAGGTTGTTCGTCTGGATATTGGCCGGATAGCGATAACGCTTCGGATAAAACTCCAAACGGCATTCTTTTGAAGTGGCAACTGTCAAGGGAACCTGGTTCAACGGGTTATAGTCTTTTTCGACAGCCTGATTCTCGAAAAAAGGCAAACCGATACGGCGATGGTCGCTCCAAACTTCCTCGGGCAACCAGGGAACCTGAGCAATATATTTCTGTGTGAAGATCTTCGTCATCGCATCGTTATTATATGCACCGCCACGATAGATGGAATTTTTCGGATATGTATAAGTCATCGTCTTGTTCTCTTTTGTGTACGGATCAACATAGTTTACGATATAAGGCTTTGCCTCCGTTGTATGGTCGAAACTGACAGATGTCCCGATCCGATTATATTCGGTAGAAGACAGATAAGCACCGACTTCACTCAACAAGCCGTGGTACTCGAAGCTCGCAGTCACTCCGTTCTCGTAGTTCGATTTGGGAGAACCCGGAACATCCCAACCACGCACGCCGGCTTCAGCCAGCAAGAAATAACTTTCCCAAGGACCGAAATAGACACGTTTCTGAGTACTCATGCGGTATTGCTTCGACATGGACGGATAGTTATAGTTTTTTCCGGTCAATTCGGTAGCCAAACTACCTTTCACATCCCATTCACCGGCCACCCATGTCCCCCAAGTATATCTAGGATCGATTGTCAGCATCGGCTTCGTGTTATCATCCGGATCGAACAGGGAGACCGGTTTCACCTCGCTGGCCGCCCCGATATAATCGGAATAAACCACACCATCGTTCCATCCTACTACACTAAATAACTTCGGTGCACGTGGATCGACATATTGTGGAACGCCGTCGAAATAAAATCCGGCACACGGATCGTTCGTCGTCAACGGAAAATGCCTATCCAAATACAAGCCCATGTAAGTATGCGGGTTCTTCAGATGTGCTTTCAATGAATCAGGTAGTGGAAATTCGTTACTTCCCAAGCCGACCACGAGATTCTTGAATGTAACGGACATCGCCTGTGCATTCCAGGTACGGGACATAACGCTGGTCAGGTCGCTCCATCCGTCCTTTTCCTGTACACCGGCAAGTTCGGAAAGTGAAGAAATATATCCTTTGGAAGCGGCATCTTCAAACTCTCTTTCAGCCAGCTGCGGGTTTGCATTCACGATACGCATTGCCAAGCGCATACGCAGAGAATTGGCATATTTCTTCCACATATTCACATTTCCGGCATAGAAAGCGTCTTCAGCCGACATCGGAGACATATCAATTGACGGGTCGAGCGCGGCTTCCGCCTCCTTTAGTTCTTTGAGAATAAAAGTATAAATCGCTTCTACACTGTCGTACTCGCCCGGAACGCCCGAAAAAGCATCCAACGCCGGAATCGGCCCGAACCCGTCAGAGACCTCCGAGTTCAGGTAAGCCCGCCAGATACGCGCCATCTGGATCACATTCTTATAATACGGATAGAGATCAGCTTCACCATCAGCCACTTTCTTCTCGCCCAGTTGAACGGCTTTAGTCGCCTGATTCAACCATTTCACGGCGTAGTCGTTGCTCAGGTAGCGCGTGATATAATCATTATTATCCGTACCGATCGTGAAACCGCTTCCCCGATTGAAACGAGACGCCCGGTTCCAAGTCAGGATAAACATACGTTCGGCGATCTCCGGATTCATCTGGTCACCGACGATCGAGGCATTCAAGAACCATTCAGGCTTTACCTTGCTTTCATCCACCTGGTCCGGATCTTCATTTATCTCCTGAAAATCGTTACAGGAAGAAAACAATGCCGCCATAGAGAATAGGCCTGCTAATATTTTATTTTTTGTGTTCATATTATGTTGTTTCTTTTTATATCCTTTACAAAATGATTGCAAATTATCAAAAACCGACCATCCGGTCTTCCGGAAAGGTTTTGTAAGCTTTTTAAAACCCGACCGTTACGTTAAACGTGAACGAACGGCTCGTCGGAGCGGCCCCGTTTTCGAAACCAGTCGCATTCGTGTTGGTTGCCGAAACGGATTCGGGGTCAATACCTGGCAAATTGTAATGGATCATCCATACATTGTTGCAGGTAGCAGACAGATTCAAACGCTGGAACGGCGTCTTTTTCAGCATCGCTCTGTTGAACGTATATCCTAAAGTGATGTTACGTAGACGAATATTGGTTGCGTCATATGTGAAAACCTCCGGCAAACCGTAATTACCGGTCGATCCGATCCGCTCCCAATAGTTCTGGTGAGTGACCGGAACATTGTTTTCCACATATCCTCCGTCTTTCCTGACAACCGTGTTAGGCACGACAAAATCCTGACGTTCACCGTTCACAACCGTTCCGGCTGCATTACCACGGACAAATAGGTTGGAAGCTGTTGCCGAATAGATGTCGCCACCGATACGGAAATCGACCAGGAAACTCAAGTTAAACCCTTTATATGAAAAACTGTTCGTCAAACCCAGCATCCAGTCCGGACTTTGGTTACCCACCTTGCTCTTTTCAGCAGAGATCAGAGGTAGGCCGTCGTCTCCCACAATCACTTTGCCATAATGCGGACTGTCCTTGTCCGTCACACGCAGAAAGGTCTGTCCGTAAATATCACCATAATAACTGCCTTGTGCCGCCACGATCTGGATCGCATCCAATGTCTTGATGTCATAAAGCGTCACGCCCGGATACAGGTCGATGATCTTATTGCGATTCAAGGAGAACTGGGCTGTCGCATTCCAGTTGAATCCCTGCACGTCCGGGCTCTGGAAAATGGCACCGTTCAACGAGATTTCCAGACCTTCGTTCTGGATATTACCGGCGTTCACCTTGCGGGAACTATACCCGGCAAACGGGTCGAGCGGCAGGTTCAGCAACTGGCGGGTCGCATTCGTCTTATACCAGGCGAAATCCAAACCCAAGCGGTTCTGCAGGAAACGCACGTCGAGACCGGCTTCCCATGATTTGATCAACTCGCTTCGTACGCTCGAATCAAACAAGATTTGGCCGGGAGCAGCCGTCGTATTCCCGTTTTCGTCTTTTCCTACCGTGTAATTATTGTACAACTGATAGGGATCAAGATCATTACCGACTTCCGCATAAGAAGCCCTCACCTTTGCAAAGGTGAACCACTCCGGCATGTTTCCGCCGATCTTAGGTAACATATCCGAGATCACACCAGAAAGACTGACCGAAGGATAGAAATAAGAGCGATTGTCTTTGGACATAGTAGATGACCAGTCGTTACGGGCTGTCACGTCTAAAAACAGATAGCCGTCCCAGTTCAGTTGCAATGATCCATAAAGGGAATTCATCTTCCGGCGGATCAACTCGGAGGTAACGGTCGGTTTATTAATGCCGTTGTTCAAGGAGAAAAGGTCCGGAACCAGCAATTCACCAGCCGAAGCGTTCATCTTGGTTCGCTGCTGCATCATCAGGTTACCTCCGAATGTCACGAAACCGCCCAAGCGGTCCAGCAGGTTGTCTTTGCGTGCGGTAGCCAGGAAGCTGTAGTTATTTTCGTAGAATGTCTCAGAACCTTCATTATACAGGCCGCGGGGCGAGGTGTTACCGCCGACATATACTTTCTCATTTTTGGTCGTCGTATAATAGTCGGTACCCCCACGCAGTTCGATATCGAACCAGTTGGTCGGCGCATACTTCAACGATACGTTACCCAACAGACGGTTACGGGTATCATTGTTCTGCCGGTATTTGGTCACCCAGTACGGGTTTTCCTGCGGGTTCTTGGAGGCATCCCACCAGATCATATTGCCTTCTTCATCCACGCTGCTCTTAAATTCCTTAACATTCAAGGAACGAGGCAGACCGTATATCGTGTTGAACGCATTTGACGGGTTCACGCCTTGGATCGGGCGGTTATGGGCATTCATATTTATATAGTTCACTTTGGCATCCACCTTCCATTTCTCCGTCTTATCGAGGAATGTGGTGGCACGCAACGTAACGTTCGTCTTATTCAGTTTCGATTCCGGTGTGATACCGGCATCATCCGAACGGTTAATAGATGCGAAGACAGAAGTTCCGTTAATATTCTGCTGGAAACTGACGCCTTCGTTAAAAGAGGTTCCTGTATGGAAGAAAGCATCGATATTATCATATGTCTGGAGAGGCACTTGGCGTCCGAGCCAATCCGTCACAGTCTGGCCTTCAGCTTTCGGTCCCCAACTCAAACGGGACTGGTTGTCATAAACTCCGACCGATCCTTGTCCGAAGCTGTTTTGCATATCCGGTTTCAAGAAAATGGATTCAGCCGTGATACCAGCATTCACCGTAATCCCCAGCCCTTCGTTTTTCCGTCCCGATTTGGTCGTGATCAGGATCACGCCGTTACCGGCCCTCGAACCGTAAAGTGCAGCTGCCGAAGCTCCTTTCAGGACCGTCATCGATTCGATATCTTCAGGGTTAATATCAGAAAGGCCGTTACCCATATCGGCTCCGGAATTACCCCAAACATCATCCACACCGCCTGTAAAATTATCCATCGGCGTACCGTCCACCACGATCAATGGCTGATTGCTACCGGTCAGCGAACTGTTACCACGGAGCACGATCTTCGAAGAACCTCCCACCCCGTTACTGGAGCGTACAATCTGTAAACCGGAAACTTTACCAGACAACGAATTGGCCAAATTTGGTTCGCGGGAAGACAACAACTCGTCTCCCTTCAATTCCTGCATGGCGTAACCTAACGCTTTTTTATCACGCTTCATACCCAAAGCAGTCACGACTACTTCATCCAATTTTTGCGTGTCCTCTTCAAGATGTACAGACAAAGAGGCTTGTCCTGCATAAGGAATCTCCTGTGTGGCGTAACCGATAAAGGATATTTGGATAATATCCCCATTTTTTACCCCATCCAACGTAAAGTTGCCATCCATATCGGTCATTGTCCCGTTGGTGGTTCCTTTTATAACAACAGACGCGCCGGCAACCGGTCCCAAAGCATCTTCGACGGTTCCCGTTACTTTTGCATTTTGTTGGGAAATGTCAGTGTCTGGATTACCTGCACTTGAAGCCGAGTATATATTCCCGGAGAAACATAACGTGCTCGCAAGCAAAACCATGCTGACAGGCTTAATTCTTTTCAACATAACTAATGTTTTTTGTTTAAATTATGATACATGTCTTGGCTGAAACCAACGTCTTTTTTGATATATGTAACACAAAAAAAGAGAAGTTGTTTTGTATTTAACCTTTCGGGTAAAAGCAGATCATGCTGAAAAAGTAATCCGAAAACATATTGACAAATTGTTTCACAAGGACAGAGAAACAAGAAGAAAAGACAAATGGAGAAATACAAGAAACTTTTTTTTCGATTCGGGAACAAAAAATAAAAAAGGATGCGGCAGGAAATGGTTATCTGAGTGATGAAACGATTGCGAATCGTGCATCAGATGCCTTATTAAACTATATGGAAGCATGTTATGAAAAGAATGGAAATCTGGATGCCAAAGCACAGAGCTATTGGAGAGCTTTTCGCGAACGTGCTCATCCCGATACAGATTATAATAAGACAATCGCTGCTACTGTTATGAGCGAAGAGGCCAAAAATGACTGGGGAGAGGAGAGACTTATTACGCTGGGCAACTGGTCAATCCAACCTTGTATAACATCGATCGGCTGACCGTTTGCCATTAAAAAACCATCGACCATACCACGGGTCACACCGACACCATAATCGCCTAACCACGCTCCTACACCGACACAATGTACCTAGCCGAGACCTTTACTATACAGCACTTCGCTATAAGACGATATATCCACAGCCAAGAACATATCCATATATGGGTTAGCAGGCTCCTTTTTCTTTTCCCGGCCATCCCGGACCATTCGGAACGAATGCTGTATTTTTGAATATGAATCCATTTGGTTTGGGTTCTTACCGAATCATTCCATCGAAAGCTATTATTGTTGTTTACAACTGGTTTTCCTGTTCTACCGCTTTTTGTAATAATTACACCAAAGGAACACAAACCCTGCAAATGGAAGAAACGGCAGCATCTTTCAAAGCAGAAATATTCTCAATATCCTGCGGGTTGACAGCGTTGATACCACCTTCCATGCCATCGTTCAAAACCAATGGACTACCACTGAACGAAGATTATCATCCATATTCGTCATGATGCCGTTAGTGGTTCCTTTTAACAATCACAGAGGCTCCGGCAACAGGATTAGGCTAATAGATCTGATTCTTTTGAATCATAATTTGTGTTCCATGATATTGAAAGAATTACTCTGATTTTCATAATAACTTCTTATTCAATGAAACAAGCAGGCTCACACATCTTTGTGTTTTCAATGTTTAAAATGATATTAGTTCTAAAAGAATCTCGGTAGCCTTAAATTAAAAGGACAATGAGACGGTTTTATTTTCATGTACAATTTACTGATGTAGAAGGTGTTGAACGCTTTCGTAGTATACAATTCTCTGCCCGTGATATTATACAAGCACATAATGCTGGTAGAAAATTGGTAGCTCTTCTCGTTTGTGATCATACCGTAAAGGAGATCAATGCGTATTATTTAGAATCACTTAAAATTGATTAGTATGCCTATTGGTGCTATAGTTGGTGGTCTTGGCTCTCTTGCTGGTTCTATGATTGGTGCAAATGCCCAACGACAGGCTAATATTCAGAACATGCAGTTGGCTAAATACCAGAACAACTGGCAAACCGCCGAGAATGAAAAGGCTTATGCCCGTAGTGTCGAAATGTGGAACATGCAGAATCAGTATAATTCACCGACTGCGCAAATGTCCCGTCTTCGGCAAGCTGGCCTTAATCCTAATTTGGTTTATGGTAGTGGTGTTACTGGTAATAGCGCTGGTTCAGCTCCGCAATATCAACCCGCGAAAATCCAACGTGCTACAATGGAACCCTACCGCGGCTGGAATCTTGGTTTATCTGATGCTGCGTCTATGTATATGGCAATGCGTCAAAATAAAGCTCAAGTTGAAAACATGGAAGCTCAAAATAAGCTCATTAAAGAACAAGCTCGAACCGAAGGTATTCGTCAAGGCAATATTGCTATGTCTACCGCTCGTTCCGGGTTTGATCTTAACCTTGCTCGTGAGCTTCGTAACGTATCTATTGATCGTGCTATAGCAGAGAAAAATCTCTCCGAAGCAAGCGCTGCTGGCGCTTGGACTGGTGCGAATCAAAAGGTACTCCAATATGAATTAGATCGTACCCTGTTTGACAATAAGATTAAGCTTTCGAATGCTCAATATGCAACCGCAATAGAAGGTATCCGTAAACTTCAACAGGATACGATCTAATTCATA
>ERZ809209.1196-NODE-1196-length-11874-cov-5.878078_pt1 | contig 11874 bp, 9 predicted proteins | sample MGYA00520514_ERZ809209 | MGnify/ENA primary metagenome ERZ809209 (study PRJEB31576, sample SAMEA3212657) | Homo sapiens | biome: human-gut; feature: human gut; material: fecal | place: Sweden | collected 2012 ...
TAGTTGCTCAACTATCCATTAACATAAGAATCATGGGATTTAATGAATTTATGACGAAGCTGTTCGGCAATAAGTCGCAGCGTGACCTGAAAGAAATCACCCCGTATGTGGACAAGATCAAGGCCGTATATCCGTCAATCCAAAAGCTCTCGAATGACGAGCTTCGTGCAAAAACTGATGAAATCAAACAACGTATCCAGGATTACGTAGCCGATGAACGCGCTAAAGTGGAAGAACTGCGCAAAGGCATCGACAACAAGGAACTGGAAGAACGTGAAGCGATCTGGGCAGAAGTTGACAAGATCGAAAAGAATATCACTGAAAAGATGGAAGTGGTACTGGAAGAGGTACTTCCAGAAGTCTTTTCTATCATGAAAGATACGGCTCGCCGTTTTTCTGAAAACGAAACGATCGAAGTAACGGCAAATGACTTCGACCGTAACCTGGCTACCAAATACGACTTTGTGGAAATCAACGGCGACAAGGCCATCTATCACAACCATTGGGTGGCAGGTGGCAACGAAATCACCTGGGATATGGTCCACTACGACGTACAGTTGTTCGGTGGTGTCGTACTGCACAAAGGCAAGATTGCCGAAATGGCGACCGGTGAAGGTAAAACATTGGTGGCTACTCTGCCGGTATTCTTGAACGCATTGACCCGCAACGGTGTACACGTAGTAACCGTGAACGACTACCTGTCAAAACGTGACTCGGAATGGATGGGCCCGTTATATATGTTCCACGGACTGTCGGTAGACTGTATCGACAAGCACCAGCCGAACTCTGATGCCCGCCGTGCCGCTTACAATGCCGACATCACATTCGGTACGAACAACGAATTCGGTTTCGACTATCTGCGTGACAATATGGCGATCAGCCCGAACGACCTGGTACAGCGCAAACACAACTACGCCATCGTCGATGAGGTCGACTCCGTGTTGATCGACGATGCCCGTACACCGTTGATTATTTCCGGTCCGATCCCTCGCGGCGAAGAGCAGCTGTTCGAACAGTTCCGTCCGAACGTGGAAGTAGTCGTAAACGCACAGAAAGACCTTTGTTCCAAGATGCTGATCGAAGCCAAGAAGAAAATGGCAAGCAGCGATCAGAAAGAGGTGGAAGAAGGTTCTATCCAACTGTACCGTTCTTTCAAAGGATATCCGCGCAACAAGGCACTGATCAAATTCCTGAGCGAACAAGGCGTAAAAGCCCAGATGTTGAAGACGGAAGAATATTTCATGTCAGAAAACATGCGTCACATGCATGAAGCGACAGACGAACTGTACTTCGTGATCGACGAAAAAAATAACAGTATCGAATTGACCGATAAAGGTATCGACTTGCTGACCGGCAAGACCGATGATCCGACATTCTTCGTATTGCCGGATATCACCTCCCAGCTTTCCGAACTGGAACATATCCAAAACGAAGAAGAAAAACAGGCTAAGAAAGACGAATTGCTGGCCAACTATTCCGTCAAGAGCGAACGCGTACATACGATCAACCAGTTGTTGAAGGCTTACACTTTGTTCGAGAAAGACGACGAATATGTCGTGATGGACAACAAGGTCATGATCGTCGACGAACAAACGGGCCGTATCATGGACGGACGCCGCTACTCCGACGGTCTGCATCAGGCTATCGAAGCAAAAGAACGTGTGAAAGTGGAAGCTGCAACACAGACATTTGCAACAATCACCCTGCAGAACTACTTCCGCATGTATCACAAGCTGTCAGGTATGACCGGTACGGCAGAAACGGAAGCCGGTGAATTCTGGGACATCTACAAACTGGATGTTGTCGTAATCCCGACAAACCGCCCGATCGCCCGTAACGACATGAACGACCGCATCTACAAGACGAAACGCGAAAAATATAACGCCGTAATCGAAGAGATCGTCCGGTTGACCGAAGCAGGACGTCCGGTACTGGTCGGTACGACATCCGTCGAAATCTCCGAATTGTTGAGCCGTATGCTTACTATGCGTAAGATCAAACATAACGTCCTGAACGCGAAATTGCACCAGAAAGAAGCTGAAATCGTAGCGACTGCCGGACAGAGCAGTACGGTGACGATCGCCACCAACATGGCCGGTCGTGGTACTGACATCAAGCTATCGCAGGAAGTAAAAGCAGCCGGCGGTTTGGCCATCATCGGTACGGAACGTCACGAAAGCCGCCGTGTAGACCGTCAGTTACGTGGTCGTGCCGGACGTCAAGGTGACCCGGGTTCTTCCGTATTCTTTGTTTCTCTGGAAGACGATTTGATGCGTCTGTTCGCATCTGAAAAGATAGCCGGATTGATGGACAAATTAGGGTTCAAGGAAGGTGAAGTGTTGGAACACAGCATGCTGAGCAAATCTGTTGAACGTGCTCAGAAGAAGGTGGAAGAAAACAACTTCGGTATTCGTAAACGTCTGTTGGAATATGACGATGTGATGAACTCGCAACGTAACGTAATCTATACCCGCCGTCGTCATGCTCTGATGGGAGAACGTATCGGTCTGGACGTATTAAATACAATTTATGATACATCCGTTGCAATCGTCGACCAGCATGCCGATGGTGACTACGAAGGTTTCAAGCTGGAACTGTTCAAGACTTTCGCAATGGAATGTCCGTTCACGGAAGAAGAATTCAAGAACGGCAAAGCCGACAAGCTGGCCGATAAACTGTTCGATGAAGCGTTGCAGCTGTTCAAACGCCGCATGGAACGTATGACTCAGGTTGCCAATCCGGTGATCAAACAAGTTTACGAACATCAGGGTGCGATGTATGAAAACATCATGATCCCTATTACGGACGGTAAACGTATGTATAATGTTTCCTGCAACTTGAAAGAAGCTTACGAAACAGAAAGCAAAGCTATCACGAAAGCATTCCAAAAATCGATCGTCCTGCATACTATCGATGAAGCTTGGAAAGAACATTTGCGTGAAATGGACGAACTGCGTCACTCGGTACAAAACGCCAGTTACGAAAATAAAGATCCCCTGTTGATCTACAAGTTAGAGTCTTACAACCTGTTCAAGAACATGGTGGATATGATGAACCGTAAGACTGCTGCTGTCCTGATGCGCGGGCAGATCCCTGTTCGCGAAGAACCGACCGAAGAAGAAAAGCAGGCTATGGCTGCCCGTCAAGCAGCTATGGAAGAGGCTGCCCGTCAGCGTATCGCTATCCAAAGAGCTGAAGCCGAGCGCCACCAGGACATGAGCAAATATCGTACTGAGAAGACCGATATCTCCGGTAACAACAATCCGGAAGAACGTGCCCAGCAACAACCGCGCCAGGAACCAGTTCGCGCCGAAAAACGCGTAGGTCGCAACGACCCCTGTCCTTGCGGAAGCGGTAAGAAATATAAGAATTGCCACGGGCAAGGTTTATAATCCTATCCTGTAAGATCAAAACAAAGGCGGCTCTGAAGGTCGCCTTTGTTTTCTTTATAAATCTAAAAAAACATAAAATCCTTTTGTCTCTTACATTACACTTACTACCTTAGTCGAACTAATTTAAATATTACATTTAATCACCATGAAGAAAATTATCTTATTACTGGCTTTTTGCCTGAGTGTAGGCAATTTATTCGCACAAGATGCGAACGCAGACAAACTGCGTGAAGAAGGAGACGCAGCCATGACTGCAAAAAACTATCCCGAAGTTGTAGCAAAGTACAGCGAATACTTGAAACTTACAAACTATGAAGATGAAAGCCGTATCTTTAACTGTGCATTTGCAGCTTACAATGCCAAAAAGTATGACGATGCCATCAAGTTCTACGACATGGCCATTCAAAAGGGCTATAAAGCGGACGACGCCTATGTAGGCAAAGCGATGTCTTTGCGTAGTCAGGACAAAGCTGCTGATTTTACAGCAACAGTTGAAGCTGGTCTGAAAGCAAATGCCCAAAACGCAAACCTCGAAAAACTTCTGTATGCTTATTGCATGAAGAAAGGACAAGCAGCCCAGAAAGCAGGTAAGACAGAAGAAGCAGAAGAACTGTTCAAAGACGTATTAGTTGTAAGTAACGCCAAATATAAAGGCAATGCTCTGTACAGCCTTGGCGTTATGTTCTACAATGCAGGTGCAAAAATTCTGGCCGATGCCAACCCGATCGCAACATCCGATCCAGACAAATACGCTGCTGAAAAGAAAAAAGCAGATGCTCAAATGGCAAAAGCAAAAGGTTATCTGGAACAGGCAGTCGCTTTGAACGCAGCCGATGCTAATTCCAAAAAGATTCTGGATGCTATCAATGCTGCTGCAAAATAAAATATAACGCAATAATTAAAAAGAGGACTTCGGTCCTCTTTTTTTATTTATACAAAAAGCGAATCATATAAATCCGTACGACAGAGATCCGGCATAATATCAGCCACACTCGGAACAACTATCGACCGGTGTTTATTCAAATGTTAATCCTTTCCAAATCGTCCGGTACATAAACGGTTCCGGAGAATGCTTGTGCAGCTTCACGCATATAAGATTGCTTGCGGGTATCCAAGTTACGGTCTTCGGTGTGATATAAGACCAAATTCTTCACTCCCAATTCCGCAGCCAATCTCCCGGCGTCCAATGCCGTACTGTGGTGCTTCTTATAAGGTTGGAAAACTTCCCGATCCTCATACAAGCAAAAGGCTTCGCATAAAAGCCAGTCCGCATTTTCCACATAAGAGCGGTTTATCACATTATAAGGTTCGTCTCCCAGACAGACAAACGACTGTCCGTCCGGCAGCTGCGTTCGAAATCCGAACTGTTTTTCTTTGGTGGATGCGATATCGAAACATTGCAGGCATAAACCTCCGGCTTCAAAGGTCTCTCCATCCTTCACCTCACGAAACTCGACTGCGCTCCCGATCAATGCGACGATCTTTGCCGGCAGCAATTTCCGGCAGATCCAATCCAGCACTTCCAACACCTTATCATGTCCATACACCCGGAAAGTGCCCGTATATTGTCCGGACAGCATTTTCTGCATAACGATACGGACCATCCAGACAGCCCCCAATATATGGTCGGTATGAGCATGTGTCACAAACATATCATGTATCTCGCTTATCGCGATTCCCGCTTTCTCCAACTGTCCCAATATACCGTTGCCACCTCCGGCGTCGACCAGTAAGATGTTCTTTCCGGTCTTAATCGTGAAACAGGTGTTATAACATTTTGTAACGGTAGCATTACCTGTTCCGAGCATAGTCAGTTCAGTAGTCATATTTTCAATCATAAATGTAGGTTTATCTATATTTTATTACAGTTACTTATTATCATTCCGTCCGGTCAAGCCTGTAAGTCCGATACTACTCGAACAAAATTCTAAACCTCGTCAATCCGTCCGCATACGTCCTAAGAGAAAAAGAACAGTTGTGTTTTTGAAGCACTTCGCGGATAAAGATCAAGCCGATGCCCTGACCACCGCGTTTGGTGGAAAAGAAAGGGCTGAACAACTTGGCCTCCGTTTCCTTATCAATGCCTTTACCAGTGTCGGCAATCTCCAGGCAAACCGGATTACGGGAGGTACGGATATAAATCTCGCCATCGTGGCCGATCGCCTCGGAGGCGTTCTTGATGATGTTGACCAATACCTGTTCGAAGAGTGAATTGTCCAGATTGACAATCGGCGAGACGGAGTCCAGCTCCATCACGATCCGGATATTCCGGTTCAGACAGATCGTTTCCATAAAACGTTTGCAAGAAAAGACAACTGCATTCAGCGGCTGTGTCTTGGTTTGCGGCTCCGGTATGCGGACCACATCTGCAAAATTCGTGATAAAATGGCTCATACTGTAACAACGCTCTATCGAAACGCGCAAAACTTCACAAATATCTTCCGTATCCTGCATCTCGCTGAAGGTCGCTTCAAGCGTATCCAATGTAGAAGTAATGCCGGCAGTCGTGTTATTCACCTCATGGGCAATCATGCGGATCACCTTTTCATACGCTTTCTTTTCGGCCTTGAAGACCTCCTGCGTCAACATTTCCACCAGATAGAACGAATGATGGAAGCCACGGTCCACAAACGATGAATGCGTACATTTATAGATATTGGCATCGTTCAGGCGAACTGTCTGCGAATCATACAAGGGGATCGGCTCCAGCTCTGCCGCCAAAGGTGAATCCAATTCCGACAGACGCTTACCCACAATATCCGGCAAGGAAGAGATCCCCAACATCTTACGAGCCGCCGGATTAACCGAAAGGACTTCCTTATCGAGATTCAACATAATCACTCCCATCGGTGAAGCATTGATCAGCAGATCCAGAAAATGATTCTGTTCCCTTAAATGCAGTCGTTCGTTCTTCAACTGTTCCATCATCTTGTTGAATATATCGACAATACGATCTGCCTCCTTCTGTCCCACACGGCTCAGACGGGAACTGAAATCCTGTTCCTTCAACAGCTCCATACCGTTCCCAATGATATGAAGCGGCTTGATGATACGGCGATAGAACACAGACAAATAGAGAACCGTCAGAAGTACGAGTCCTTCCACCAAGAAGAACAGGGAAACCGATTCCGTATAGAAAGCATGATAGGTAATGATTGCCAATACAGACAACAGCAATGCAGTCAATATCCAAAACAGTCCTTTTATTCTCATCAGCCGGGACGATTTACTTGTCTACAGGTATATCATATTTCTCTAGACGACGATACAGAGCTGCCCGACTGATGCCGAGCGCCGTAGCAACGTGTGAAAGATTACCGGCATGTGTCTTCAGTGCCTGGAGAATCGTTTGCTTTTCCAACTCGTCCAACGTCAGGCCTTCAAGCGAAGAAGCAGCCTCAGCCTTTGCCGACAGCATCGTATGGAAGCACTGGCTCTCGAAGTCAGAGGCTTCCAAAACAGCCTTGCCTGATACCAATATCGTCCGTTCCACCAAATTCTTCAACTCACGGATATTACCAGGATAAGGCAGCTTTTGCAGGAAGGTCAAGGCTTCCGACGAAAAGCGGACGGTAGGCAAGCCGTTTATCTCCGATTGTTTGTCGGCAAAATAGCGTACCAACAGAGGAATATCGTCTTTACGCTCACGAAGCGCAGGTAGGTGGACGGTTATCAAGTTGATGCGATAAAACAAATCTTCCCGAAACATGCGCTCTACCACCATTTCACGCAGGTTACGGTTTGTCGCGCTAACCACACGGATATCGACTTTGCGAGGACGGCTATCGCCCAAAACCTCGAACGTCTGGTCTTGCAGAACACGTAACAACTTCACCTGACAAGACAGTTCGAGATCGCCGATTTCATCGAGAAAGATCGTCCCTTTATTTGCCATCTCGAAACGTCCGGTACGATCGATATAAGCATCGGTAAACGCTCCTTTCTTATGCCCGAACATCTCACTCTCGAAAAGGCTTTGCGAAAGTCCGCCAAGGTTGACCTTTACGAACGGCTCCTTCGCACGTGAACTGTTCGTATGAATCGCCTCGGCAATCAGTTCTTTGCCCGTTCCACTCTCTCCGGTTATCAGGACTGAAGCGTTGGTCGGAGCAATCCGGGAAACCGTCCCCAGCACATCCATCAACGGAGCGCTCTGGCCTATGATCTTGTCAAAATGAAATTTATTATCGGCATCCAGGCGGTTCAATGGCATTTTCTGCTCCTTCTTCTGTTCACTTAGTTCGATCGCCGTACGGATAGATTTCAGCAGTACGAGATTATTCCAAGGTTTAGTCACAAAATCGAAAGCTCCTGCTTGCATTCCCTGTACGGCAAGCGAAATAGATCCCCATGCCGTCATCAGAATAACCGGGACATCGGGCTGGAATACCTTCACCTGCTTCAGTAGTTGTATACCCTCTTCACCGGTTGTAGTCAGTGTAAAGTTCATATCCATCAGGATAAGCTGCAACGTCGTCTGGCGTACGACAACCAACGCCTCTTCCGGCCCCGGAACAGCTTCCGGTTCGAACCCGGCTCGTTTCAACAAGAAAGTTAGCGAAGAACGAACGGCAGCATCATCGTCTATTATCAAGATCATTGATTTATGATTTCAAATTTATGATTTATGATTTGCAAATTTATAGAATTAAATCAATCATCGCCTCACGATCTTCTCAAATTCCGCATCAAGAGTCTGGTCATTAATGAAATCATAAAGAGTGACACTGCGTATATTGTAATAGTAGTTCCAATAGTCGTACAATTCCTGGATATGCTTCTGTTTAGCCTCATCCTTAGATTGTTGCGCATCGTTCAGGTCCAGAATATTGATCTTTCCGATCATGAATGTCTCGATAGAAGTCTTGTAGCGCTTCTCGGCAATCACATCAGCTTCCTGAGCGATCTCCAATTGGGCAGCCTGGTTATTAAAGTTTTCCACCAACAGGAAAATATCCTGATTGAAACTGATTTCCTCCTGGCGAATCTTGGACAATGTCACATCGCGGTTAGATTCGGCAACCTTCACTTTGCCCCGGCGCTTACCCCAGTCGAGAATCGGGATCGTCATGCCGACTTCCACCACCTGGTTTCCCTTTAACCGGTGATAGGCAGCATCGAACGTATGGTCTTTTCCGGTATAACCGATCGTGGCAAAAAGGTTGATACTGCGGCGGTTTCCTTTGGCAGCCGCGACCTCGTAATCGGCTTCCAGCTGACGACGACGAATATTCTTGGCGAACGAATTGTTTTCCTGTGCTTTCTGTAACACAACCTCATAAATCATCCGTAGAGAAGGAGCGGACTCCGGCAGGATCGGCTCGATCACTTCCTGTTCGCTCAACCCCAAAAAAGCACGGAGCTGAAACATATTGGCATTGAGACCGGACTGCGCCTCAGTCAACTTCCCTTTCATCTGCAAGGCAGACAACTTCAGCTGCATCAGTTCACTCTCGGAGATATGACCGATCTTACGCTTGGCAACAGCTATCTCGTACAATTTATCGGCATTTTCAAGGTTCTGCCTGGCAATATGCAAGTTCTCATTCGCCAGCAACAAATTGAAAAAATAACCGATCGTGTTGATCGTCACCCCTTCCACACTCTCGATATAAGCGGCTTTCGCTTCCTGATAGCGTACAGGCTCAATACGCCTTTTCCATTTCTGATCGTTCACACCGAAAATCGGTTGCGTAAGCGTCAACCCGATAGGCACGCTCATATATTCGTTGAAAGCCCCTTTCCCCAACTGCCGGTTGAAATCGAGAGAAGAGTTCAACGATATCTTACCACCTGTCAAAGCTATATTCTGATCAATCGAAATCTCTCCGTTCAAGCCGAGCGAATTATTTTGGACAAAAGTGTACGAACCATCGGACTGCTGGTATTTGGTATACTGTTTACTATAAGCTGGAAGCGTCCCTTTGAAGTTTATCTCCGGTAACTGGTCGGCAACATGTGTACGGTATTCCCAATAGGCAGTTTTCAACTCGTTTAAGGCAACTGCAGCATCCACCGATTGCATTTGCGCCAAGTTAATCGCTTCTTTGAGGGTCAGCCTGACAGTATCTTGTTCCTGTGCCTGCAATCCGACATCCGATAACAGGAGAGAAATGATGGCTATATAGATCTTTTTCATCGTAATAAATATTTTGCCCCACCATTGGCAAAAGCTATGCCAAAAAGATATATAACTGATTATCTGCAACATGTTCCAAACAACAGTGTCCGAAAATGAACATAGTGTCCGTTTTCGAAGTATTATTAGTATCTTTGTCTCGTTCTCTCAAAACAATAAATAATATGAAAAACAACGGCTTCACTTTCCGTAAACGACTAGCCAGTTTCCGGTATGCTTTTAACGGCATCCGTTTATTGATACAAAAAGAGCACAATGCGTGGATACATTGTTTTGCGGCTATTTGTGTGGTTATTGCCGGCTTTTTCTTCGGTTTATCCCAGACAGAATGGATAGCGGTCGTGATCGTAATCGGAGCCGTATTATCGGCAGAAGCAATCAATTCATCCATCGAATCATTGGCAGATTTAGTCTCACCCGAATACAACGAAATAATAAAAAAAACGAAAGACCTCGCGGCAGGAGCCGTCTTAATTATGGCAATAGCAGCCGCCATAGTCGGATCGATTATTTTTTTCCCTAAACTGGGATTCTGAATGACTATTTAAAAGAATAGTCCTTTATTTCATTGTTTTACAATTCTCTTTTCCTATATTTGTGCCATTATTAATTAAACATTAAAACAGGAGATTATGGCACGCACAGTAAATTATCCGAAAAGAGCGGAAAAAATTAAAGAAATGATTGATGATTTAGTAAAGGAAATGGGACATTCTCCACACAGAATGTCTAAAAAAGACAAAATCAAACTCATTGACATTGACTTTGAAAATATCGACGTTGTAACACTAATGCAAGTACAGGCACGTATCAGCCGCCTTATTCTTGAAAAAAGCAAATAAACGCAAATAAGACATATCTATAAATGAAACGAATTCTTACCCTGATTTTCATATTATTCGTTTGTTTATCGGGAAAGGCGCAGGAGGTTGAGATAAGCGGAAGCCGCAAGGCTGTCCGTACGTCAGGTGACGTGTTGGCGTTTGTAACGCCTGTAGCGAGTTTGACCACCGTATTGGTGTTGCAGGATTGGAAAGGATTGAAGCAAGGCGCTTTGGCAGGAGTTTCTACTATAGGTATGACATACGCCCTGAAATATCTGATCAAGAAAGAGCGACCGGACGGTAGCGACAAACATTCGTTTCCTTCCATGCACACCTCAGTTTCATTTACGGGAGCTGCATTCATCCAACGGCGTTATGGCTGGAAATGGGGAATTCCGGCCTATGCGATTGCCTCGTATGTCGGATGGAGCCGGACGTATGCCAAAAAGCACGACTGGTGGGACGTTGTGGCGGGAGCCGCTCTCGGAGCCGGAAGCGCTTACATTTTTACCCGTCCGTTTGCCACGAAGCATAACCTGTCTATCAGCCCTGTTGCGAGTGATAAACACTTCGGCATATATGCTTCCATGACATTTTAGAAAATTAAGCCCGGCTTCACAGAGATCATAAAGCCGGGCTTTTTCATACAAACAGTGAGCCATATTAAGCCTTGAGCTTTTGAAATCCAAACGATTATGGATAAAGAATTACCTGAATCAGCATTAGGCATCAAGCCTCCCAAGTCGTATATCCGCGTCAGCAAAAGTAATCTACCTGGCTACAAAGGCTATAAAGCCAGTGTCATCTTCCGCAGTACGATCGGCATTGAAACGATCGCCGAACGTATTGTCAAGAAAAGAAACGTATACGGTAAAGAAACCCTTGTCACGGCTTTCAATATAATCAAAAACGAAATCTATGAGGCCATCGAAGAAGGCTTTAACGTCGACTTCGGTTTCGGCCGTACGGAGATCACTGCAAGCGGTAGCTTCGAAAGCCTGGGCGAGAAGTTCAACCGCAAGAAACATACCCTCACGCCTTGTCTCCGTCCTTCGCCTCAACTGAAGCAGCGCACGGCACGCATCCCGGTCGAAAACATCACGCAGGAAACGTTCGCCAATGCTCCGCGTCCGGCCTATGTCAGCCTCAAGATCGAACCTCGCACTGCTGACAGCACCGAACCTTACAATCAGCTTCTTGCCGGACGCCATCCGTTCATCTCGATCTACGGCAGCCGCCTGACGCTGATGGGCGGCCTGCCCGGCGTCGGCGTCAGGCTCCGGTGCGTCGCTACCGATGAAGAATATTTCTATCCCTCCAGCAAGATGTCCGTCAACTCGGTGAACCGCCTTTGCTTCCCCACCGACATCGATTTTACGCCCGGTGAATGGGAAGCGATCATTGGTAGCCAGTACACTCCTACTTATCATTTATATAAGAAGGAACGTTACGGCTATCTCACCTTTACCGTTGTGTGACACCTCGATGGTTACCTGCATTGAGTATGCCTCATAGTTAT
>ERZ809209.1218-NODE-1218-length-11701-cov-15.708398_pt1 | contig 11701 bp, 6 predicted proteins | sample MGYA00520514_ERZ809209 | MGnify/ENA primary metagenome ERZ809209 (study PRJEB31576, sample SAMEA3212657) | Homo sapiens | biome: human-gut; feature: human gut; material: fecal | place: Sweden | collected 2012 ...
TTCTGCGTGCCGTGAGTATTATTTTAGTGGTCATGAACGTGTACTGGTTCTGCTACGAAGCCATCCGGCTTTGGGGTATGGACATCGGTGTGGTGGACAGAATCCTGATGAACTTCAACCGCACGGCGGGGCTGTTCCGTTCCATCCTGTACACGAAACTGTTTGCCGTCCTACTGCTTGCCTTGTCCTGTCTGGGGACAAAGGGCGTGAAGGGCGAGAAAATCACTTGGGGACGAATCTGGACGGCTCTTGCCGCCGGCTTCGTGCTGTTCTTCTTCAACTGGTGGATACTGGCTTTGCCTCTACCGATAGAGGCGGTAACAGGGCTGTATATTCTGACCGTCGGAGCTGGTTATGTCTGTCTGCTGATGGGCGGTCTGTGGATGAGCCGCCTGTTGAAGCACAACCTCATGGATGATGTGTTCAACAACGAGAACGAGAGCTTCATGCAGGAAACGCGGCTTATCGAAAGCGAGTATTCGGTCAATCTTCCGACACGGTTTTACTACAAAAAGCGTTGGAACAATGGCTGGATCAATGTCGTGAATCCTTTTAGGGCTTCCATCGTGTTGGGTACTCCGGGCAGCGGTAAATCCTATGCAGTGGTAAATAATTTCATCAAGCAGCAGATAGAAAAGGGCTTCTCGATGTATGTGTACGACTTCAAATTCAGCGACTTGTCCACGATAGCATACAACCATCTGCTGAACCACCCGGAGGGCTACAAGGTGAAACCGAAGTTTTATGTGATAAACTTCGATGACCCGCGACGTTCGCACCGTTGCAATCCCATTCACCCGGACTTCATGGAGGATATTACGGACGCTTATGAGAGTGCGTACACCATTATGCTCAACTTAAATAAAAGTTGGGTGCAAAAGCAGGGCGACTTTTTCGTAGAATCGCCCATCATCCTTTTCGCGGCTATTATCTGGTATCTCAAAATTTTCCAGAACGGCAAGTATTGTACATTCCCCCATGCGATTGAGTTCCTGAACCGCCGCTATGAGGATATTTTCCCGATACTGACCTCTTACCCGGAATTGGAAAACTATCTTTCTCCGTTCATGGACGCATGGCTCGGAGGGGCTGCGGAGCAGTTGATGGGGCAGATAGCAAGCGCGAAAATCCCTTTGTCAAGGATGATTTCCCCGCAGCTCTATTGGGTGATGTCGGACAGCGAGTTCACGCTGGACATCAACAACCCCGAAGAACCGAAAATACTCTGTGTGGGCAACAATCCCGACCGTCAGAATATCTACGGGGCCGCTCTCGGTCTGTATAACTCCCGTATCGTGAAACTCATCAACAAGAAAGGGATGCTGAAGTCGTCGGTCATCATCGACGAGCTGCCCACGATTTATTTCAAGGGGTTGGACAACCTTATCGCCACCGCGCGAAGCAACAAGGTTGCCGTGTGTCTGGGCTTTCAGGATTTCAGCCAGTTGGTGCGCGACTACGGTGATAAAGAAGCGAAGGTCGTGATGAACACCGTCGGCAATATCTTTTCCGGTCAGGTGGTGGGTGAAACCGCCAAGACGCTTTCCGAACGCTTCGGTAAGGTGTTGCAGAAACGGCAGTCCATTTCCATCAACCGGCAGGATGTTTCCACCTCCATCAACACGCAGATGGATTCACTCATCCCGCCGAGCAAGATTTCCGGCTTGACGCAGGGTATGTTTGTCGGTTCGGTATCCGACAACTTCAACGAGCGTATCGAGCAGAAGATTTTCCATTGCGAGATTGTCGTGGATGCCGAGAAGGTGAAGCGCGAGGAGAAAGCCTACAAGAAAATCCCCGTCATTACCGACTTTACGGACGGGGACGGCAACGACCGCATGAAGGAAACGGTTCAGGCGAATTACAGGCGCATCAAGGAGGAAGTGAAGCAGATTGTTCAAGAGGAACTGGAACGTATCGCAAATGATGAAAACTTGAAACACCTGTTGCAGCAGAAATAACAGATTCCTTTATATATGAAAAAGGGGATGTGTCAAAACACCCAAAATATGAAAATTACCCCTGTCACAGATATCTGTAGCAAGGGTAATTTTGTTAAAAAGAGAGTTTTGACACCCTCTTTTTATTCTCAGATTTGAGATGCTTGTTGATGGTGGTAATGGCAAGCGTCAGCAAATAATTTTTCAGCTCTGTATCGTCTTTAAGCAGTATGCTGTATTCTTCGGCAAACATTCTCAACAGTCTGGTTCTGAGTTTCGACATTTCTTCACCGAAAGGTATCTGTCGGTTTTCTTGCCAATACTCAATCACTACGGAAGATACCAGCCACTTGAACTCGGATTTCATCTCTTTGCCGAGTTTCTTGAAGCGGATTTGTTCGCTAATTGGCGGCTCGTTGTATGGCATTATGTCTGCCGGGTCATAAACGGATATACTGCCGATACCATAATCCATGATTATCGGTAAATCAGTTTTTACATCATTCTTATGTTTCTTCTTTTTAGCCATACCCGTTATTGTTGCAGGAAACCTTTACCTTTATCAGTAAGATAGTATTTCTGTTGCGGACTCTTGGAGCCTATGGGATAAAGTGAAAGGACCAAACCGGAATTTATTGCCGGATGGATATAGTTCTTTAAGAAATTCCTTTTATCTTTCATTCCCGTTTTCTCCATGATTTCTTTAGCAGAGAGAGTGTTGTTCCCAATAGCAGACAACAGTTTTCCTAACTGTGGGGTTACTGTGGGGTTACTATAGGGGTGCTGTGGGGGTGCTGTGGGGTCTTGTCCTACTGTAGTTCTTGTATAATGAAACACAATCCATACAGCATTGCCGTCGGTATGAAACTCCGGATCCGGAATACCGACACGGCGACATTCGTTTACCATAAGGGCTATGCCACGTCCCCAACTCTCCAATACTGCACTTTTGTACAGCACATTGGCTACTATCAGATTTTGTGGTTCGGAATTGTGGCCACCCAACAGTTTCTCAATGGTAATATCAGGCGGAAATGTTCCGCTGTTTTCAATCTCCACGCGGTCATCATAGATAGCAATCCCGACTGAACTGCCGGGGCGATGGTAAACACGATGTGCAAAAGCATTTATGCAACATTCTCTCAATGCCTTATATGGCACATTCAGTTCCTCTTCTCTGTACAAACCTTCAATTTTACCGGAAAGGGACAAATGCTTGAAGAAAAATGCCATTGCAGCATCCAGCAAGTTGAATATATTGCCTGTCACACGCTGATTATCTAAAAATTCATCTTTTGTCGTTCCTTTGAACCGGGCTAAACGGAGCAGACATTGGGGATAATGGTAGAAGTTCCGTCCGAATAGGACAACGGAAGCATTGTTCAGCTTTCCATCATTCAACAAGTCAAATTTTTCAAGGATGGTTCGGACATCCTCCTGCATAGAACCTTCCGGCAAACGTCCGCCTCTGATTCCTCCACGTACTGCGCCCAAGATTGCCGTTTCGTCAAGGTCGGATATTTTCAAGCCGGGATTTTGCATGGAATCCCAAGCATAGGTTCCGCCTCGCTGCATAACCAACAGGTTGTATATACCCTGCGGCATGGCAGATGTAACGCTCTCTATCCGTTGATAAGCCCTCCCCTTATAGGTGAACGGGCGCATATATCGTTGTTCTTCCGCTGATAAAGCTATAACACTTTTGTTCGTTCCCGGAATGTCTGTATAGGATATATCAATGGTCGCAAACGGCTCGATTCGTCTGATGGTTTCCGCAATATCGCGCTTCGTCTTGTCGCTCACTTCCTGACCGATAATCTTTCCCTTGTCGGTTACACCGAACAGCACCGTGCCGCCCGTACCGTTCAAGAAGGCACAAAGAGTTTCCATTCCACGCTCCAACTGCCCGGTAGTTTCTTTGAACTCAACTGTCCCGCCTTCGGCTCCGGCAATCAGTCCATTCAATATTTCGAGGTTATCTATTTTCATCCGTCATTGATTAATACTTGCAAAGTTAATGATTTTAATCGGCTTTCCGGCAGATAATAGAGTGATTGTAAATGAAGAAGGATAAGAAACCGTATAATCCGGCCGCTTATCCTTTGTTTGGCATTCGTTTATCTCCTCATCCGCTCCAATTCATCGTCATGTCGCATCTTCGCGTTCAGTTTGTCCTGCATCTTTTCAAGGAAGTAGGTGCGACTGTCGCTTTTCCTGCGTTTGATGTCCGTATAGAAGCGGTAGCAGTCTTTGGACTCCACACCGAAAAAGGAATAGAGGACAGGAGCAAGCTCTTTCAGCGAAGCCTTGCCGCCATTGATGCAGCCGGTGGCGTAGAGGGCATAGATTAGTTCTACCAACTCGACGGCATTACCGGTCCATTGCAAGGCTGGGACTGTGGCTTTGGTTTCGGATGTGGATGTTAGTGGTGGCACGGAGGTAATTGCAGAAGCGGATACTATCTTCTGCATCTTTCGGATGAAGGATAACGCCTTGCGGATATACACAGTGACGACATTCTCCTCCGATACCGACAAGTTCTGTGGATGGTGCTGTAATTCGATTTCGGCAAAAGCCAACGCCACAATAATATGCTTGGCATCATTGCCGCCGTAGCACAGGTTTATTACTTCCTGCACGAATCCGCCGTATGCCGTTTCCGTGCTACCGTTGTCTTTTCCGTTTATCATGGCGAAAAACTGTGTTTCCGCCAGTATGAGATGGTTCATTATCTTTTCTGTTTTGAGGGTTTACACTTGTTTATCAGTGTGCGCACACTGATATATGGTGCAAATCATAGCCCTAAACACGAGAAAAGATTGTGAGAAAATTGTACTACATTGTTTTTCAGAAAGATAAAATTCAAAAATAATTTTATCCTTGATTGCATCCCTTGTGAAATGTGTTCAGATTCTGAACATGTGTTCACTTTCTGAGCACGGAAATCCCGCCAAGATGTTCATAATCTGAACATTTTATGCCCGTGGCTCTTTATGATAGGTAAGCCGGATTACTCCGTCCCTATAAGTTTTGTTCTCCATAAGCCGCCAGTCATTCATAGGTAGTGCTGACTTGAAAAAATGCGCTCCGTTTCCGTCGATGGTTGGAACAACGTATAGTATGATTTCATCTATCACGTTCATCCGTAACAGTCCGTTGGCATATTCGGTATTCCCGGCAGTTACTTCCAACAAATGGCAAATGCTTCCACCTTCCTCCCTCCATTCTTGAAGTACGGATACCGAATAGTCGGATGTCAGCTTATACAGGGCATTGGCACGTATTTCATCCATACCGTAATCTTCGGTTTGAAGCAACCGCTTCCGGGGATGCAGTTTCATCGGACAGCCATCTATTGAGATAACGGCAAGTAATTGTATTTTCGCCATAACGTATTTTCTTTCCTTTTTGGCGAGGCAAAAAAGTAGCGTGCAATTCACACTACTTTCAAGCGATGGCTCTGGTAAAGCCTTTACGGAGAGTACGTGAATGCACGCTATGCGTAAGCATAGCATAAGCATCACGCAATCGTCTCCGTAGTTTCAATTTACCAGATTTTCGCTCGAAACGCCTTGCGGTCTTATGTCTATATCATCGGCGAAAAGTTACCCGATCGCCTGCTATTTTCTGAAATACAATTGCAAAGTTAATCAATTATTGCCATTTACAGCCATACTCCGGTCAGTTTTCTTCATTCAATCCATACTCTACCAATTTATTATACAGCGTTGTCCTGCCGATACCCAGTATCTTTGCAGCCATTTTCTTGTTACCGGCTGCTTGTTTCAAAGCACGCAGGATACGTCCTCTTTCTTCATCCCCGCTCTTCAATGTAAAACAAGCGGAAGTAGCGGACGGTTCATTGTCAAGTTCCAAATCGGCTTCGGTTATCATATCGCCTTCTGATTGCAGGACTGCCGTCTGTATCTTCTGTTTCAACTCGCGCACGTTGCCCGGCCACGCATGGGCGAGCAGGGCATTACGGGCAGATGCGGCAAACCCTTTTACTTCACGTTCCAACTCACGGTTTGCCATTTCACGGAAGAACTCGGCCAATGGCATGATGTCTTCCGGGCAGTCGCGCAAGGGCGGCATGGTTATCACATACTCCTGCAAGCGATAGAGCAAATCCTGCCGGAACCGCTTTTCCGTTACGGCTTTCTGCAAATCCTCGTTGGTTGCAGCCACTATCCTCACGTTGGCTGTTTTGTCCTCCTTTGCTCCGACGGGACGGTAACGGCGTTCCTGTATGGCGCGGAGCAGCATCTGTTGCATCTCCATTGTTAGGTTGCCCACTTCGTCAAGGAACAGCGTGCCGCCATCCGCTTCCAGAAAATACCCCGTCTTGTTTGCTTCGGCACCCGTAAACGCGCCCTTGACGTGTCCGAAGAAGGCGGATTGTATCAATGACGGGGACAAGGCTCCGCAGTCTACTGCCACAAAAGGTTTATCGGCAAGTTTGCTTTGTTGGTGTATATGTTGTGCGATATGTTCCTTGCCCGTACCGTTCTCGCCCAGTATCAGCACGCTCATCCGGGTGGTGGCTACAAGGCGCACACGTTTCTTGATTTTCTGATAGGCTTCGCCCTGCCGGACGAATATCGGAATGTTCCATTGTAGTCGCTTTTCATGTTCTTTTTGCAGGGTGCGGATAAGCGGTATCAGTTTATCCTCCAACAACTGTTTCTGTATGTAATCCTTTGAGCCGAGCTTCATACTTTCCACTGCCGTATGCACCTCCCCGTAATTGGTCATAACGATAAACACCTGCTGTTTGTCGTTGGCACGCATCCACCGTAACAACTCTATGCTTTCACCGTCGGGGAGGCGTAGGTCGGCAACGACAATATCATCCACCTCTGACTTTGCCAATAGTTTCTTGGCAGTGGCAAGATTATATGCAGACATAGTATCGAAGCTGTCTTTCTTCAGCAGGTTGCAGACATAATCGTTATAGACGGGGTTGTCCTCAATCACAAATACTTTCATCCGACGACCTCCTTTCCTTTTGCGCAAGTTCTATGATAACTGTTCCCATACGAAGCATGGCATCCACGCATTTCCGCAATTCCATTTCGGAACATTCAGATTCTTGATGCAGCAGTTCATACAGGTTCCACAAGGGTTTGTCAGCACGGATAACAGCCCATGAACTTCGCTGACGGTGTATCCATTCGTCCAACGCCTTGCGGTCATTCCTCTCCATGATTTCCCGGACAGCCTGCATATCCTTTTCTGTTTCGGTTATCAAACGGTCGAGCATCGCCCGTTTGTCACCATAGGCAAGCAGAGAGGACAAGTCGGGAAGTTCATCCTTGTCCGTACTTGTCAAAAGGCATTTGTCTGATACAGCAACCAGTTCGGAAATGGAAAATGGCTTGAACAGGCAGGCGGTAAATCCATTTTCCAACAGCTCCTCTTCGCTGCAACTGCCGGAGGCGGTCGCCACGACAATGGGAATCTCTTTCGAGTTGCTGACACTTGACGAGCGTAACAACTCCAACACCTCATAGCCGTTAATCTCCGGCATCTTCATATCGGTTATCATGAGGTCGTATGTGTGCTGCCGCATGGCTTCCATTGCATCGCCAATAGTGGTGAACGTGTCGCAATGCACACCTATACCAGCATACATTTCCTTTGTCATGGATAATACCATCGGATTGTCGTCCAATACGATGACAGAATAAGGTCTTTCTATATGAGCCAGACTTTCTGCGGCTGTCTGTTCTTCAATACCAATATCGGCAGTGTTCATTGGCAACTCCACAGTAAAACGACTGCCTTCTCCTTTTTCGCTTTCCAAGCGTATAGTGCCGCCAAGCATCCCGACTATCTGTTTCACAATGCTTAACCCCAATCCGAAACCGTCTTGCGTGGCGGCGTTGGAAAGCCGCTCGAACGCTCCGAACACTCGCTGTTGTTCTTCCGCACTCATGCCGGTTCCGGTGTCCTCTACTACAAGGGTCAGCCTATTGCCGTCATAGCTTATGACAAGTGAAACGCTTCCGGCATTCGTGAACTTGACGGCATTGCCCAGCAGGTTGTCGCATATCTGTATGATGCGCTCCTTGTCGCCATTCAGGATAATACCCTCCGGGCACTCGATGGTAAGTTTAAGATCTTTTGCTTCTGCTTGTTGCGTAAACTCCGTTTGCAACAGCTCCGCGATGTTTTCCAAACGAAACGGACGGACATTCGCCTGTTCCTTGCCGCTGTCCAAGCGGAAGAAGTCAAGCAGGGAGTTGAGCATGTCGGTCATTCTCTTGGAGGCTTGCAGGATATTGTCCGCATAACCGCTTATCTTTTCTTCTTCGTTGTCCTGCATCAGTTCCGCATATCCATGTATGGCAGTCAGTGGTGTGCGTAGCTCGTGGGTGATGGTGTGCATCGCTTTCTTGCGTGAGGCTATCAACGATTCGTTTTGTTTTACTGACTTTTGCAGTTGCCCGATTAAATCTGTTGTCTTACGTTTGTACTGCTTGATGCGGGTGGCATAGCGGTGAATGATGATGTATGAAATAATAAGCAACAGCAGCATGACACCCGTTATGATACCTACCTGCAAGAACGATCTTTCGCGCATGGCGGATATTTCCGCCTCCCGTTCCAGCAAGTCAGCCTGCACCTTGTGGTCCATCTGCTGGATAAGGGTTTGCAGTTGGCGGTTCAGTTCCGCATTGCGGCTGGCAAGGCTGTCGGCATATTCCGACAGACGATGGCTCTGGGCACGTTGTTGCGCTATCATATCACGGTTCAGTGTGTAGAGCATCGTGGTGGTCGTCGTCGGAGGTGCTTCCTGTTTCTTGCCGAACAACCCGAGAAAACCTTTCCTCCTCTGTTTCTTCGGCTCTTCCTGCCTGCTCGTTTGCACTATCACCGGCACCTGCTTGGCTATCCGGCGGTTGATGTCCGCCTGTTGTTCCAGAGCCTCCATGATGGCGCACAGCCGCTTTTCCTTGTCCTCCAGCAAGTGGTGCACGCTGTCTATGCGCACCGATTCGTAATGGCTCTTGAAGCGGCAAAGCATACTATCCACCGCCATCCGTTGCCGCCGGTATGCCGCCACATCCTTATCGTCCCATTCCAGCACCGACTCGCCCAAAAGTGACAACTCCACCACACCCACATACGCATCGTGTGTTTCCTTGCGGAAGCGGTTGATTTCACGGTTCTCCCGTTCCAGCAACTCCAAGTCGCGCCATTCGCCGAGCCACGTGCAGATGATGCCGCCCACCAGCAGGACTATCAACAGATAGCCTGCGGCAAGCAGCTTGCGGAAATGCTTGGTAGTGGTAACGAATTGTTCGCCCATTTGCTGTTTGTGTAAATACCGTTATTCAACATACGCATATAGGTCGTGGAACTTCGCAGGTTCATGGATGAGAATGGCGGCCATGCTACCGATGACCGCCATAAGTATGGCATAGCCGAAAAATATTTTATATCGCAGCGACACTGTTTGTTGATGAAAAATATAATTGGTTAACTAAATATCAATATCACAGGATAGTGATCCCCACCCTTCATATGATATCTTAGTACACATGTTCTTAGCTGTAATCTGCTATCGATAAGGAAATAATCTAATTCTCGACCTGAAATATGTGTTGGCATACCACAACATGCAAAATTAGCACTATTTCCCGGCCTACTCCTGGTACCTGTGTAAATATTCTGATAATTCGCTTGGAGTCATATTCATGTCCCCACCAATAATAAATGGGTGATTTGCGGATGATACCAATTTATTTATATCTATAGCACCACATCCGGATTGGCAATGAATGGTATAAATTTCAAGGCCTCTATAATTAAGACCAATAGACCACCGACCTGTTCCTGACTGCGCATAAGAATAGGAAGGGCTAAAATTTATATCTGCAATGACACCAGTATTACACCGTGTGTTCCATCACGTCCTCCTTTCTTTATTGGGGTTATACTTCGGTTCTTTCCGTTGCGAGCGGAACTTTTCCGCCCTACGGTTTACTGCTTCCTCAAGGTAGGCAATGCTCCTTTAAGTTCGTAACGCCACTCTGAGCCTGCGGTCTGCAAGGCGGTGTTCATGGCATCAACGGCTTTCTGCCAGGTAACGCCAGTGCCGTCCACCTTCGTGGCTTCGGTGCTTTTCTTATTGTAGCCGATACCTTGTTCATGATTGTTCTTCCAATAGCAGGCGGTCACGGTGGTGTAGTTATTTCCCAAAAAGCCGCCGATATGTACATAGCCAGTGCTACTACCCGTACTGGTTACGTTGCCCGTGGCATAGCAGGCAAGGAGGCTGCTTCCTGCGTTCATTCCCACCAGACCGCCGCCAGCGATATTCTTTTTGGGGGCTATTTCTATGGTCACGTTGCCCGTGGCATAGCAAGCGGTCAGGGTGGCACTCGAATTCGTCTGACCTGCCACGCCGCCGACATCAACCATTCCCTTCACTGTGGCAGAGGAGCTGCATCCGGTGATGGAACCGCCTATTTGAACACCCACCACACCGCCGACATACACCGTGCCGCTGACGCTGCCCGACACCGAGCAGTTTTCAATGGTGCCCCAGCCAGATCCTACCACGCCGCCAATACTGCCGCCATATATTTGATTGCTTGTTATCTGTACGCCCTCCATCACCACGTTCTTCACCGTACCAGCTCTATTGAGCCAGCCGAACAGACCCGCATATTCGTCATTTGTCGTAAAGGTCAGCCCCGTAATGGTATGGCCGCCACCGTCGAAGGTGCCTTTGTATGAGTTGTCGTAGTCTGTGCCTATCGGTGTCCAGTCTTTGCCTGTGAGGTCAATGTCTGTGTCGAGGGTAATGTTAATGTCGCTCTTACCTCCGTTCACTAATTTGGCTATATTCATCAGACCATCGGCGGAGGTCACGGTGTAGCTGCCGTTGCTCTCTATGGTATAGCCCAGGTCTTTTGCCGCAGCGAGGGAGACGGTGTAGGTATATTCACCGCCCGCCTGCCAGTCGGTAGCATTCTTCATCTTATAAACGAAGGTCTTGCCGTTGGTGAAGGTGCAGGTGATAAAGGTAGTGCCAGCTGCCACATTTTGCGGGGCTACGATGGCGGTGTAGGTGTTGCTGCCCTTGTCATACGGGACGATTATATCCGGGTTGTCGCCTTCGGTGGAGAGGCCCGTCAGCTGCACGGATGCCAGCCCCTCGGTGTAGTCCGTCAGAACGATGGTCACCCGTGCCGTGCGGTGGGTGAAGCGGAGCGTGGGGCTGCCGTAGGTCACCGTCTGCCCGTCGGCTACGATGAGGTCGCTGCCCTCAAAGTCTTTCTGGGCACTTTGGTTGGCTTTTACCTTTACCGCAGGCGGAGTTGTCTCGCCAGCGGTGTAGGGCCACCACGCCGTGACGGTGATGTCGTTGTGGTTGGTCCAGTAGTGCGGGTCGGTGGAGGTCAGCGTGGCGCTGGTGGGGTCGGCGGTGGAGGGCGTCACGTTGTACGTCTTCACCATGCCGTCCATCAGAACTGCCACGCTCTGCACACCCGTCCAATTGCCATCCGCGGGGGCACGGGTACCGGCGATGGCTGTCGCGGCGGGATTCAGCCCCGTGGCGGTGAAGACGATGGATGTGCCTTCCGCCCCTTCCGGTAGGAAGCCCGCTTCGTCCTGTGTGCAGGCGGCGAGTGAGAGGGCGAGCGCTGCAAGTGCAAAAAATCTTGTCTTCATTATATCTGTTATTTTATTACTCTGGTTCTTTCCGTTGCGGGCGTAACTTTTCCCCACGACGGTTTACTGCTTCC
>ERZ809209.1235-NODE-1235-length-11570-cov-14.148502_pt1 | contig 11570 bp, 10 predicted proteins | sample MGYA00520514_ERZ809209 | MGnify/ENA primary metagenome ERZ809209 (study PRJEB31576, sample SAMEA3212657) | Homo sapiens | biome: human-gut; feature: human gut; material: fecal | place: Sweden | collected 2012 ...
TGTCAACCGTTTTTAGTATTTTTGCACACATCAAGACAGAAAAGACATGGATACACTATTAAGAGAGACTGTAAATGCTGTTGTCAATTCCCGCTTTCCGGAGATGAGTATAGAAGGAAGACGGCAGATAGAAAGCATACTGATTCGTGAAGAATTCCCCAAAGGAGCCATAGCGCTAAACGAGGGAGAAGTAGCCCACGAACTTGTTTTTGTAGGAAAAGGCATGCTTAGGCAGTACTATTACAAAAACGGAAAAGACGTGACCGAACATTTCTCATACGAAGGATGTATCGTGATGTGCATTGAAAGTTTTCTGAAACAAGTACCCACCCGGCTAATCGTAGAAACTCTTGAACCTTCCATTATTTACTTATTCCCCCGCGACATGATACAAAAATTAGCGAGGGAGAACTGGGAAATCAACATGTTCTATCAAAAGATATTGGAATACTCTTTAATTGTATCACAGGTTAAAGCAGACTCCTGGCGTTTCGAATCCGCTCGCGAACGTTATAACCTCCTGCTCGAAACACATCCGGAAATCATCAAACGCGCGCCTCTGGCACACATCGCTTCCTATCTTCTGATGACACCGGAGACACTAAGCCGTGTACGCTCCGGTGTTCTATGATTTTAGCGGCTTTTCCGGTATTCTTTTGGAGACATACCGGTGTAATGCTTGAAATATTTCCCGAAGAAAGACTGGTTTGCAAAATTCAGCCGGTCGGCAATCTCCTGTATATTCATACTTGAAGAATTCAGGAGGGCTTTCGCTTCCAGAATCACCAACTCGTCAATCCACTCTCCCACCGTTTTTCCGCTGACTTCTTTCACTACTCCCGAAAGATGTTTCGGTGTCAGACACAGTTGGTCGGCATAGTATTTTACGCTGCGTTCAGATTGATAAGACTCCACCAGAGACTCATAAAAGCGTTCGAAGATATACTCTTTCCGGCTTTTATTCTTCATCGTAGTAGCGTTTGCGGGTGCATGATTAGTGAAAATAGTGCAAAGTTCGAAAAAGAACCCCTGCATCAGTCCCATTACCACTTCCCTACGATATAAAGCTTCCTTATTCCTCAACCGTTTCCTGATAAACGCGTGATACTCCTTCACCACCTCCTGCTCGTGCGGAGTGAGGTCGAAACACGGATAATCTTTCAGATAGAAAAACAAAGAAAGCACATTTCCGATCTTAGGCAACGTCTCCAGCAAGTTCTTCGACACAGCAAAGAAAATGCCTTTAAAATCGTGACTGAAATACCGCTGCTCGATAATCTGATTAGGCAATGCTATCACCATCAATCCGGGACACAATTGAAATTCACGCAGACTAATCTTAAAAGTACCGGTACCCTCCAGACAAAGCCCCACCGTCAACACTTCCAGTTTGGTAGGCCCGTTATACAACGATATAACGCTCTCCGTATCGAAAAGCGCTATATCATTATCAACAACATCAATGTTGTCGGCATCTATATGTTTAGAATGAACTACCGAAGAAATACCTACTTTCGGAACACTTTGAATATCCATACTCTCTCTTTTTTTGGCGACAAATATACCAGCATTTAATCAGATATACAAGCCAATCGGGAGCATTATCGGACATAATGAACACTTTTAGATACTTATCGAACAGACCGGAACAGATATTCATAATCACGTTTGGCAGCCGGCACCGTCCACTTTTCCGGAACAAACTTCCACTGATTGAGCGCTTTCGGGTCCATCGTTCCTTTCTCCTCAATGTAATTCATCAGGTAGAAACGGAGATCCTTATCCGTAGAGAAAATAATGCGGTCTTTCAACTTCTCCTGCGGGATGCCCGCCCCTTTCGTCAGCAATTCTCCGCCACCATTGCCACGGTAAGAATTCAAGGCCACCTTATATATCTTATCCATGCGGAAAGGAGAACCATCAGCCATGCTTGTAATCGTTATTTTTTCACCCTGCGGTTTAGTGACATCCACCGTATAAATAATGCCCGAAGCCGAGTCGAAATTAAAACTGTAATTCTGGAAAGACGATCTATCCTCCGCACTTTCACGACGCTTCTCCTTGAACCAGAGCAGATGATCCTCCGGCGATTTCATCCGGTTCGTCCACATATAATAAGACATCTCCAAGAAATCCTTAATCTCCTTTCCGGACAGAGTCATCACATACAGCATGTTCTCATACTTATATAAATTGAACATATCACTCACAAATACATCCCCCTTCTTTATTTCCGAGTCAAACGAAAGCGGAGCGGCAAACGAGATGTCGGCACCGGTGATGTCGAGCTGCAAGGTATGTATCAGGTCGATAAAGGCAGAAGGGCCGAAGAAAGCAGGATGAGTGGAGATACTTTCGGTAAAAGTGCCGATCTTCTTCGAAACGAACTTCTGCACCGTTTCATATTGCGGGGCAAAACGCTTCATAAAGTCCTCGCTGATTCCGTAAGCCTCCGTTTCCGTCAAGACACCCTTAATATCCTTGCTCTGCACCTTTCCATCTTTCAGTTTCAAGGTCACATCTACATTAGACAAAACAATCCCATTGCTGGCCGGATCGATAATCAACACCGAGTCTCCGGCAACATTCATCACCTTCTTACATTCGCGGGAATGATCGTGCCCCATCAATACGATATCGAATCCCGGCACATTCTTCGCTACGTTGAGAGAAGCGTTCTCGTTGTATTTGCCCGACATTTTAAAAGCCTCCTGTCCGGCATGGAACAAGCCGATCACCAAATCCGGGTTCTCTTTTTCACGGATAACCTTCATCCATTTGCGTGCCGTCTCTTCCATATCGTCGAAACGCAATCCTTTCCACAGGTTTTCGGAGAGCCATGCAGGGATGGCAGGGGTAATCATTCCCAATACCACGATCTTCACGCCCTCACGTTCCAACACTTTATAAGGAGCCAGATGGGGCTGTCCCGTAGATGTATCTATGATGTTGGCACCCAACACTGGGAAATCACAAGTGGCGATCCAACGGTCGAAAACGGCACGTCCCGTTTCCACGTCATGGTTACCCATGTTGCCGGCATCATACTTCATATAATTCATCATTTCCGAGCAAAGATGAGGAGACACCGTATCTATATAATTATAGTAATAGGCAGTGGGCTGTCCCTGCAAAATATCACCGTTATCCAGCAATATCAGATTCTCCTTATATTGTTCGCGCTCTTTCTGCACGAAAGAATAAACCCGTGCGAGACTCCCCTTCCACTCGTGGCGGGTTATAAAATTATAAGGATAATAATTGCCATGTACATCACTTGTTTCTACAATCTTCAGTTTCACCACCTTTTCCTGCGCCGCAACAGACAGAGCGAGGCAGAGAAGCAAGCCATAAATTAATACGATTCGTTTCATTCTTTTTCTATATTTAGATTTAACGGATGAGAGAATACAAACCGCGCCCCACCGGTATAGTCAGGGTCAATCCATATACTTCCTTTCCATTTGTGCACAATCAATTTACAGATAGACAATCCCAGTCCGGTACCCTGGGCATATTCATTCAGTTTCTCAAAACGCTCGAACACAAGTCCCTGTTTTTCTTTCGGGATGCCGCATCCGGTGTCCGTCACCGAGAAGACAGCCATTTGTGTTTCCTCGTTCACAGAAAAGTCCAATGTGATCTTACCGCATTTCGTAAACTTGTTGGCGTTGGACAGCAGGTTAATCATCACTTGCTGCATACGTTGCACATCCGTCACCATCCGGAAAGATTCGAAAGAAGTGGTAAACAAGAACTGGTTTTCCGACGACTGCCGCGAAAAACTAACAGACGCCACCACCTGGCTGCACAATTGCACCACATCACATTCCTCCCAAGTCAGCGTCACCCGGTTGGCCTCCAGACGCGAAAGGTCGAGAATATCGTTAATCAGCCGAAGCAACAAATCCGAATTGGTTTTGATAATCTGATAATAAGACTGCTGTTCCTCCTCCGTGCTACCGCCAACGGCCAATACATCCGAGAATCCTACAATCGAATTCAACGGTGTCCGTATCTCATGGCTCATATTGGCAAGGAAAGCACTCTTCAGACGATTAGACTCTTCCGCCCTGTCTTTTGCTACGCGCAAGTCCTTCTCCGATTTCAGCAGCTCATCCTTCAGGCGTTTCGTACGGAAATAATAGAAGAGAGAGATGCACAAGCCGAGCACCAAAATCACAAACAAAGCACAGGCAGACCATATCTGATAAGTATATTGCTGATAGAACGAAACCGGCTGGTTGACAAGCTGCACTTTAAAAGGCAATACCGCCGGATCCAGCCCCCATTCCTTCACCTTCCGGCTATCCAATACCGCTTTGCAGCCGATTACCGAAAGATGTTTCGCAGTATCCTGCGGGTGCGTATCCATCCGTACAGACTCCATAGCCATCTCTCCACCCACTTTCCGGTAGTCGGGCAACACCCCTCCTATCGCCCAATGACCGAGACTCACCGATGAAGGGGTAAAAGCCGGAATGGTAGGGGTAACTTCCATCATGGCATACGTGGCATTTCTCATGAAATACCCCTCGTTCATATCCACCCGCCATGTGCCCACCAGGATCACCGTGTTTTCGGGCAGTTGCCTCAACTCCTCAACGATGGTATAAATAGAATGTTTCCGTCCATCCATCAGAAGCAAATCCAGATCGGGGAATTTCTTCATTTCTTTTCGCACCAATGCTTGCATAGTCACTCCTCCATACGTGTTGTCCGAAATAAAGGCAATGTGTTCCGTTTTCGGATAGAAGGCTTGAATCATCCGGAGGTTACCTTCTATATCATATTGGTTGATAAATCCCGATTTAAGTTCGGGGATATTCAGATGGTCATCGAAGAGATCGACAGATTCGGGCATCCAGCTATCCAGGCTTCCCACGGTATCTTCCGGCAATATCACCACGTTACTACTCGCCAGACTGCACATCACGGGCACTTTCACCTGCATTTCATCCCGCTGCGACAAATAAGCGGCCCATGCTTCCTGACCTAACAAGATAATCTGTGCCGGATGCTTTTCCCCCTGATATTTAGCAAGAATCTGTGTCATCATTTTGCTCCATAGCGGAGCTTCCGAGAAGCTTTTACAGTTCATATTCTCGATGATGATGTCGCGCTGTCCTCCCAACTTACTATATTCATCCATATAATCGGAAATAGTGACCGATGTTTGGTGCGCTGCCGGATTATAAGAACAGATAATCAGAATAGGTTTCTTATCGTTAGAGACAGCCAAGACCTTCGATGACTGCAGGAGCCAAAGAAAACAGATAAAAAAATACCCAAGACGTCCTAGCATAATAATGCAGTTTTGATGTGTTAATTCATTAATTGAGTTGCAAATATAGTAAAACTTGTCGGGTTTAACAGATTTATATGTATTTTTGTCGCTCATTTACTGTCAAAAAATACAAATTATGGAATTATTTCACAAGATGATTTCCGGATTTCTGGGCATACCGGAAAGACAAATAAGCAGCACGCTCCATCTTCTGGGCGAAGGTGCTACGATTCCTTTCATCAGCCGATACCGCAAAGAAGCCACTGGCGGGCTGGATGAGGTGCAGATAGAGCAGATCAAAGAGCAACACGATAAGTTGTGCGACATAGCCAAACGGAAAGAAACGATTCTCGGCACCATCACCGAACAGGGCAAACTGACTGCCGAACTGGAGAAACGCATCAACGACACCTGGAACCCGACGGAACTGGAAGATATATACCTCCCTTACAAACCCAAGCGGAAGACACGTGCCGAAGTGGCCCGCCAGAAAGGGCTGGAGCCGCTTGCCACCATCCTGCTGTTGCAACGGGAAAACAACCTTAGTGCCAAAGCTGCTTCCTTTGTGAAAGGTGAAGTGAAAGATGTGGAAGACGCGCTGAAAGGTGCGCGTGACATTATCGCGGAGCAGGTGAACGAAGACGAGCGTGCCCGCAACGCGGTACGTAACCAGTTTGGGCGACAGGCAGAGATTACGGCCAAACTAGTCAAAGGAAAAGAGGAAGAAGCAGCGAAATACCGCGATTATTTCGATTTCTCCGAGCCACTGAAACGTTGCACGTCCCACCGTCTGCTCGCCATCCGCCGGGCAGAGTCGGAAGGGTTGCTGAAAGTGTCTATCAATCCCGACGACGAGGCCTGCATCGAACGTTTGGAACGCCAATTCGTACGTGGCAACAACGAATGTAGCCGGCAAGTGGGCGAAGCCACGACGGATGCTTACAAACGGTTGCTCAAGCCTTCCATTGAGACAGAATTTGCCGCCCAATCCAAAGAGAAAGCCGACGATGAAGCAATTCGCGTATTCACCGAAAACCTCCGCCAACTTCTTCTCGCTCCGCCATTGGGACAAAAACGGGTGCTCGCCATCGACCCCGGATTCCGTACCGGATGTAAGGTGGTTTGTCTCGACGCACAAGGCAATCTGTTGCATAATGAGAATATCTATCCGCATCCTCCGATCAACAAGACCGGCGAGGCTGCTTCGAAGCTTCGTAAGATGATTGAGGCCTATCAGATAGAAGCCATCTCCATCGGAAACGGAACGGCAAGCAGGGAGACAGAAGATTTCATTAACAGTCAGGGTTTTGACCGTCAGATACCTGTGTTTGTAGTCAGCGAACAGGGGGCTTCCATTTATTCGGCTTCCAAAACCGCTCGTGACGAGTTTCCCGATTACGACGTAACGGTGCGTGGAGCAGTCTCCATCGGCCGCCGTTTGATGGACCCGTTGGCAGAGTTGGTGAAGATAGATGCCAAGTCCATCGGCGTAGGTCAATACCAGCACGATGTAGACCAGACGAAACTGAAGAAAGCACTCGATCAGACGGTAGAGAATTGCGTGAATCTAGTCGGGGTAAATCTGAATACGGCAAGCAGTCATCTGCTTACCTATATTTCCGGTTTGGGCCCTCAACTGGCACAGAATATCGTCAATTACCGGGCAGAGAACGGAGCTTTCGGTTCGCGGAAAGAACTGATGAAAGTGCCGCGCATGGGTGCCAAAGCCTTCGAGCAATGCGCAGGATTTCTTCGCATCCCCGGAGCTAAAAATCCGTTGGATCATACCGCTGTGCATCCGGAAAGTTATCATATCGTAGAGCAAATGGCCAAAGACCTGAAATGCACCATCGACGAATTGATAGCCGACAAGGAACTCCGCCGGAAGATTAATATTTCCGACTACATCACTCCTACTGTCGGTCTGCCTACCTTACAGGACATTCTGCAGGAGCTCGACAAGCCGGGACGTGACCCGCGCAAGGCTATCAAAGTCTTCGAGTTCGACAAGAACGTACGCACCATAGCCGATTTGCGCGAAGGGATGATTCTTCCGGGCATTGTAGGCAATATCACTAATTTCGGGGCGTTTGTCGATATAGGAATTAAGGAGAACGGTCTTGTACACCTTTCTCAATTAGCGGAACGGTTCATTTCCGATCCGACAGAAGTGGTGTCCATCCATCAGCACGTCATGGTGAGGGTGATGAATGTAGATTATGACCGGAAACGAATTCAACTTAGCATGATCGGGGTACCGCAAGACTGATTGCTTCTCTTTTCTCTCCCCACCACACGATCAGAATCGTAAATACAATCATAAGTACTGTGCAAATGAGCGAGCCTTCAAAACCGAAGGCTCCGCCATTCAGTACGTTTTCTTCGGGCATACGCAAAGTCAGCATACTGGTGGTGAAGTTGTTTCCGCTTACCTGATAACCGAGGATGGGGCCTTGAATCCAATTCCAGAAAAGATGGAGCGAGATAGGGAAACACAGGTTCCGCGTATATAGATAGGAAGCTCCCAGCAGCATACCTGCCAGCAACAGGTTGAGCATAGGCAGGAAAGCTATTTCGGGATTGAAGATGTGCATAAAGGCGAATAACGCTGCCGAGATGAAAAGCGCCAGGAATTTATTCATGGTGGTATGCAATAGGCGTCCGAGGATATAGCCGCGCATCAGTATCTCTTCGAACAAGGCGACCAGCAGGAAAAACACCCACGAGCCCAGCAGCTCCAACGGCTTGAACTGGAAACCGGTGACTTCTATCTCTCCCAAAACGAACGAGATTCCGAAGCCGAACAGATAGAGCAGGATTGCCATCAGGAAGCCATACCACAGTCCCTTGACGTGTCCTTTTAAGGAGAGCCCCAAATCAGAAAACGGACGGCGTTCGAAGCGGAGCATAGGAATGGCGGCGGTCAGAACGGCGAGCAGCATACTGGCTTCGAGGATAATGTATCCCATCACTCCCGGATGGCGGGCTTCCACACCCAACACCAACGACAAACATCCGCGGGCCAGCGTACCATACAATCCAAGAAGGATGAAAAGTATCACAATAAACAGCGGGATACAAGCCCACACAGGAAGTCTTTTGGGTTCTTTGCCCCCAGCAATGTTGTCTGCCTCCATTTTTACAATTTGTTAATCCGGCTACAAAATTAGATATAAAACATAAAAAAACATCATGTATTCTCTATTTTTCCTATATTTGTCAGAACAAATCTACAAAATTATGAAAATAAAACTACTATTGATAAGTTTCTTATTGGCCGCTAATGCGTTAGGAGCAGCCGCCCAAGTGAGTAAAACGTATTATGTGAGTAAGCCCGGCACGCTGATTTCCATGATGACTGAAGAGGAAGCCAACAGTGTCACCCATCTCACACTGACCGGCAAACTGAACGCGGAGGACTTCCGCCATCTCCGTGACGAATTTGATAATCTGAAAGTATTGGATATTTCGAACGCTGAAATCAAGATGTACAGCGGAAAAGCGGGCACTTATCCCAACGGGAAATTCTATATTTATATGCCGAACTTCATTCCTGCATACGCTTTCTCGAACGTGGTGGACGGAGTGACCAAAGGCAAAGCCACGCTGGAGAAAGTGATTCTTTCGGAGAAAACAAAGAATATCGAAGATGCCGCCTTCAAAGGTTGCGAGAACCTGAAAATCTGCCAGATCCGCAAGAAGACAGCTCCCAACCTGTTGCCGGAAGCGTTGGCAGACAGCGTTACCGCTATCTTCGTCCCCCTGGGCAGCAGCGACTCTTACCGCTACAAGGACAGATGGCAGAACTTTGCGTTTATCGAGGGGGAACCGGTAGAGACTACCCTGCAAGTGGGCGCCATGGGCAAACTGGAAGAAGAGATTCTGAAAGCGGGACTGCAACCCAGAGACATCAACTTCCTGACCGTTGAAGGTAAACTGGATAACGCCGACTTCAAACTAATCCGCGATTATATGCCGAATCTCGTTTCTGTCGATATTTCCAGAACGAACGCAACGGCTATCCCCGACTTCACTTTCGCACAGAAGAAGTATCTGTTGAATATGAAATTACCTCATAATCTGAAATCTATCGGACAGCGTGTATTTAGCAACTGCGGTCGCCTTTGCGGTACGTTGGAGCTGCCGGCCAGTGTGACGGCTATCGAGTTCGGTGCTTTTATGGGATGCGATAATCTCCGCTATGTGTTGGCTACCGGAAATAAGATTACGACGCTGGGTGATAATTTGTTCGGGGAGGGAGTTCCGAGTAAGTTGGTTTATAAGAAATAAATATACGATTTATTTTATGAGTAAAAAAATAGAGAGGGTGAAATAGAAAACCTATGCACCCTCTCTCAAATAAACTAATCCTCTGTTTCTTACAGACTCATCGCATTAGCTCCAAATACGCCTGCTACTGCTGACGCCACCGCGATGACTACTTTCAAAATCATATCCCAAAGGGATTTCTTACTTGCCATAACTCTACACACCTCCTTTCCGAACTCTTTAAATGATTCATTACTTCCTATGACCTGCGCACTAGGTGTCTGGTTGGACACATATCGTTGTTGTCCGGTCGAGAATTAAGATGTCGTGCAGCGGTAACCCCAAACTCCGCTTTCACCTCAAAACACGGACACGCCTTGATCCACTCTTCCGGTTCAATCTCCCCGTTTCCGTTGCGGTCGGGACTTAAATCCCGATGACCGCACACCCGGCTACCGGGGAAAGTCTCAAGTAATTGATGTACCAGTAAGCGGAGTGCCGCCCGTTGTTCCGGTGTCCGCGTATCTGCCGGACAACCGTGGGCATCCAAACCGCCTTCGTAGCAGATACCGACACTGTTCGAGTTGAATCCTTTCACATGCGCACCGATACGTTCAATCGGTCGGGTGAGATGCACTGTTCCATCCTTGCGGATGTAGTAGTGATAACCTGTTCCGTTAAATCCACGCCGACGGTGTTGCATCTCCAAGTCATCCGGGGTGAGAGAACGGTCGGCACGGGTGGCGGAACAGTGGATCACGATCAAATCAATCTTTCTCATCATAGTGCCACTATTTTTCTTATCAGTTGTAAACATTATCTGCACTCTACGAATTAAGCTGCCGGATCCGGAGCTTCACCGCTACCTCCACCGGAGTCTCCGCCACCTTCATCACCGGGATCTTCACCATCGGTTTTCTTTTTCTTGGGCGCGTCGAGATCCAGAAACTCGATTTTCTCACCGGCACGGGTAGACGTCAGATTAGGACGGACACTGCTCGAAGGACGGAAATTGATGTTCACCGTCTTGATGTTCTTCATCGTACACTCATCTTTCGTGTCCACTCCCCGCGTGGTAGCGGAAAGGCTGAATACACCAAAATCATGGATATTGACGGATTTACCGTCGAACAGCGCCGTACGCATCGCTTCTACGAGATTAGTCAGCACACTCTGAATGTCACCCAGCGACAGGGAACTTTTCTCTTTCATCGTGTAAGCAAGTTTATCCAGGTCTACACTCTGTCCCTGCGTCACAAGTTGCGGATGATACTTCACCACCCCATCAACCTTTCTCGGGTCTTTACGACCCATTCTTTTAAATGGTATTGCCATGATAAATTAAAAATTGAGAATTAATAATTGAAAAATAAATATTACAGATTGCGGTTGTCTCAATCAATATCGGAAGAGAGGAACGAGCTCTGTTTCTTTTTCTTTCGATACCTCAAAGATAGTGTATTATAAGGGGATGGAATGACGTACTTTGTCTTACTTTGACCTAGTTTGTCTTACTTTCATTCAGAATGTATTTACTTTTATTCAGAGTGATTTTATTTGACTTATATACTTGGACAAGCGGGAGATTTTCCGTATATTTGGAATACGATAAAATTAATTTTCCGAAGATATGAAAGCAGAAAAAGAAGAGATAGCAGAGGAGCCGTTTGTCATACGTCCGTATTTGAAATCGGAGCTGGCACATTTATATAATCCGTATGTACCGTTGGTGTATGCCATGCGAAAAATGAGGGAGTGGATCAGAAATAACAAGGAATTATATGACGCAATGTATAGCGGCGGCGAAGGAAAAAACGACCACGCTTATAGTGCAAGGCAGGTGCGGCTCATCGTGAGGTATCTTGATGAGCCATGAATCTCTTTAGGGCAAGTGCTGATTAGCTATAACGAAAATAAAATTAGCTATAATGAAATCGAGATTAGCTATAATGAAATCAGAATTAGCTATAATGAAATCGAGATTAGCTATAATGAAATCAGAATTAGCTATAAT
>ERZ809209.1256-NODE-1256-length-11447-cov-7.063027_pt1 | contig 11447 bp, 10 predicted proteins | sample MGYA00520514_ERZ809209 | MGnify/ENA primary metagenome ERZ809209 (study PRJEB31576, sample SAMEA3212657) | Homo sapiens | biome: human-gut; feature: human gut; material: fecal | place: Sweden | collected 2012 ...
CACCATCCCATTAGCATAGTGACATTATGTGCCAAGGATGGTGACACTATCCCAATACAATAGTCCGGTGCAGTCATTACACAATAAAATGAAGTATCGGTTTCATCTACACAGAAGCATTCTATATGAGTATCTGTCAAAATTTTACGTATCGGTTTTCCTTCCCAGTCGAAAACCCAAATCTCGCTGTTTAGAGTTTCTTTTTGTTCTTCGTGCATCCGATTGGTGTTTGGGTTATACAGTACATAAACATAGTTATTGGAAACGGCAATGCCTCGTGCTCCCAGTTCGGCATCAGGATTATCACTTTCCGCATACACACCGTCTGGGCTTGAATTGAACTGATAATGATAGGGTGCTAACAATAGTCTTTTATGGAGCGTTAATGTTTCCGGCTTATAGTCCCATAGCTCAAGTACATTACTGGTAGCACATGCCAGACGTTTCCGGTCGGTGTTGTAACCGAATTGTGATTGATGAAACATACCTTTAGCCGTATTGGGTATGGTTTCTTCTCCACTTTGATAGTTCGGGAAGTCGCCAGATTTGGATATAACATTGCCGTCATTATCTAAAATAAGGAATCTGCAATCTTCAAAAACGCCGGACGCTATAAAGCGTGATTCGCTTATCGGATAGACTCTGTCAATGCTCATGGGCAGGTGTATCAATTCTCCTTGTCGCCGGATGGAAAAGTCTTTCGCGTTGAATGTATAGTTTTGCGCTGTGAAGTGCCATCGATTGTGTATGAAGGCAGACGAATCAGACAGAAAGAATTCGACAGGGCTTAAAAATTCATCAGGTCCTTGTCCTTGTGGTAGCATTTGATTTACAAAGCGTTGTTCACTAAGACTATAGCAGTATAAAAGGCTGTCTCCTTTAAAATCACCGGCATATAAGATATCTCCTTTCTTTTTTATATCCATTGGAATGGAGATAAAGGCTTCCTTCAAAGCGGTAGATTTAGCAGTTGTGCTTTCGCTAAAGGATACTCTTTTTTGTGATTCACTACAACTGAACAATGGCAATGCCAAAGTAAATAATAGAATGATGTTTTTAGATTTCATTTTGTTTTGCTTCATTTTGTTTTGTACTATAACTACAAAGATAACGTATGTGTTTTGAAAAACAAGGATATTGAAGAGAAATAGGGCTAAAATATTTATAATGAGAACATAATAATATAATTGGCATTCGGTAATTACCATATATTGTGTTAACTTTATAATTTATTTGATGGTAATTTTAGTTGCATCTTTACTAAAGGGTATATTTATTGCCATAAATAGTATTGATCCACATACCAAAGAACTTGTCGGTAACCGAATATACTTTATTTATTTCTGTAATAATATCTTTTTCAAGCAGTTTTTTAGTTGCGGACTGTACAGAGCTTGCGGATGTCAGACTGTATCGTTTGATAAATTTCGCTGATGTGACGTTTTCTGCTTCACCTACTTTGGCAATGGCATAAAGCAATTCCTTCTGCTTTTCGGGAATATTAGATAAGATTTCCCGAAAGATTGTATCATTATATGCAATAAGGTTATCTATAGCTGTTTTGATAATTTCCAGTGTACATTCTTTCCCTTTCGGTGTATCTGCAAAAGCTTCATTGAATGTTTTTTGAATATAAAAGGTATGTCCTTTGAATAGCCGATATACTTTTTCTATATTTTCGATTTCAATATGCCGTTTTCTTTTTTGGAAATGGTCTGCGATAAATGGTATATAGATTTCCGGTACAATGGCTTTCAGTTCCAAAATATCGGCACTGTGGTAGAATGGACGGGATGAAGATAGAAACATTTCCTGCATCATATGCCGTTCACTTCCGGCAAAGATGAAGTTACTGTTTTCTATCTTCTGTATGTGTGTGCGTAGTAATGCTTCTATATTCTTCTCGGGATATTTAGCAATTTGTTGAAACTCGTCGATGGCAACAATACAAGGTTTGTCTGCTGCTATCAGACATTGAAATATTTCTTCCAGTGTATATTCGGGTCGATCAATATCCCCCAGTTCCAGATTGAAAGTAGGTAGATTGGTCAGCGGGTCAAATCCGAATTTACCATTGATTGATTTAAGTGTCTGGATAAATAGGCTCGCCATTTTCTTACTGCGGGGCAATAATGTTTCATAAATTTCTTTGCCAAGCAGATAAGTGAATTCTCTTAAGCTTGATGTATGGAGTATGTCAATGAAGAAAGTATAATATTCTTCTTTTATTTCAGGTTTCTCATAACAGAAACGGATTAGTCCCGTTTTACCCATTCTTCTGGGTGAGATAATGACAAGGTTATTGCCATTGGTTAGTGATTTAACCAGCCTCTCTGATTCTTTCACGCGATCGCAGAAGTACTCGGGTTCTATTTTTCCAGTTACTATAAATGGGTTAATTTCTTTTGCCATACCTGTTTCAATTTTCCGTAAAGGTAGTTATTTGAATAGAATTATGCAAATCGAATAATGTTAATAAAGTATCTAGTCTTGTTTTATGCTTATTGGATATTGAATATTGTTAACAAACTTATTCTTTTTGCCTTTTTATGGTCCGTTTCTTTAAAACCAAAGGCCCGTTGGTTTTAAAGAAACGGGGTCTTGGTTTTAAAGGAACGCCCTTTTGGTTTTAAAGGAAAAATGACGATTTGTATATTGTTGATAATCAAAGGTTTGGAAAATTCTGTTTTCACTCTTGTTAAATAGTAAAATATTTATATAAGTATAGCTTAATAAATAAGAGTTTTAATGCTACAATATTTATATTATGAATATTTGTTTGACTACAAAGTGGCTTTTCTTCTATTGAACTATATCTTTTTTAGATGAGAAACCTTAAATCGTTGCGAAATATGTTATCTTTGTAGTGCAAAACAACATAAAGTAAAACAAAATGAGACCTAAAAGCATAATTCTGTTATCTGTTATTGCTTCTGTCGAAGGAATTATACATGATATAAAATAATGATTATGAAAAACAAAATATTATTAATGATAATTATTGTCCTCTTTATAGGAGGATATGGTGTATTCTTTTCTCTAGTTGATGCGAAGCCTATTTCCGATTTAGCATTAACTTATGAATTAGGAAATTGTGACAAAGATTCTCCAGGTAACTGTTGTCTTAATAGTAGAATTGGTGAAGTGAGAAATATTATATCAAATTAGTGATGATTGGTAGAAATAATAGTTCGTTGATAGGATTGGTACATGTGGGAAGAGTTATTATGATAATTTTTCTAACTATGTCATCCTGTCAACGACAGGTTTCATGTCATAAAGATGGCATTGAAATCATTGATATTTTGAATAAAGATTGTCCTATACAAATCGACTTGTATGACATTGTAGATAGTATCAAATATATTCCTTTGGAAACAAGTGAATGCTTGTTGAGTGATATTGAATGTATAAAGAATGATGGAAATTTTTACTTTGTAAAAGATTCTAGAGGATTATTTGTTTTTGATGAAGAAGGACATTTTATTAATGAAATAAGTCATAGAGGAATAGGGCCTGATGAATATGTTTATTCGGATAATTTCTATTTAGATCGTGATAATAAGTTAGTATGTCTTATCTGTAATTCAGCGAGAAAGATTTTGCAGTATAGCTATATTGGAACTTACTCTAATACAATTCAATTAAATGCCAAAGATGCTAACATTGAATCTGCTATGATGTGTGGTGAAGGAGAGCTTATTGCGTATTATCCGTTATCCAATGATTATTCTCTAAGCAAAAGTGAATACAGTACATTTAGAATCAAGAATAACTTATTAATTGGCGAAACATTATTAAAAGCAAAAAAAATGGCAACCCAAAATGTACATTATTCTTTTTTGCATTATCCAATAGCGTTATTAGATGATCAATATTTCTTTATATCAGTTTTATCGAATGAGCTTTTTGTATATGAGGAGGGGAAAATTATGTCTAGATATTATCTAAATATGCCGGAAAATGAGCCAAGTGAGAGTTTTATAGAAGAACATAAAGACTTGGACTTTTTTGAATTGATTGAAACATTGAAAAAAAATAATATAGGTTGGGGAATCACTGCTATTGAATCTTCTTCAGATTATTTATTTATGTCAATTAGTAATAAAAGTACGGTGATTTGGGATAAAAAAAGATCAATTCAAATATCTAGTATTTATGATTCTAATTTGAATCTTTATTCAGATTTGCTTTTACCTGGCGGAGTATCAAATGAGCATTTAGGCTTTTATTCTGCTGATTTTCTCTGCGCTGAAAAAGATCTAATATTGGAAGGTACAGATAAATCTCTTGCTAAATTGGTTGAAACTTTATTAGAAGACGATAATCCTATTGTGTATCAATATTTTTTTAAGAAAAATGCTATAGATATATTAATTGAAAAATATGGGATTTGATTATGACTAGAGGAAAATGCTTTCAGAAGCTAATAACCGTGATTTCCTATTCAGAATAGAAAATATTCTATTATATGAACTTGAATAATAATTTTTATAGTATAAATAGAATAAAGTCGCTCATAATGTTGTATATTGAAAAATAACCACTATCTTTATACAGAATATTATTCACTCAAACAAAATTAGTTAACCCTAAAATCTAGAAAGCGCGAGAAACTATTGAAAGACACAGAAAAACACAGCTTCTTCTATATTGCCGTATTTGGTTATATAACCACAGTATTACCTCATCAGAATGAAAAACTGAAAGCGTATCTTTTCTAAGCTTCTAAACTTTCCTGATTCAATAAAATTGAATGATGGAAAATAGGAAATGTGTTATATTGTCAATAGGAGTCACATTGGCTATCTGTGGAATGTTATGCAGTAGCTTTTGGGGGCGCTATAGTATGTTTGATAACTATTTTCTACTTTTCCCTGTCTCTTTGGGGATATGTTTGGTCACTATAACGGCCATTCTTTCATTTCTTACAAAGAAGAAAATTTTTCAATTATCTGTAGCGGATGTACTAATATCTATTTTAGTGGTTTACTATATCGTTCGATATGATTATGAACTTCAATTAGCCAATTGGAAAATAATGTATGCTATTTTATTATTGATATTATGGTATGCACTAAGGATTCTATTGATGAATGCTACAATATCTCGACCCATTCTCTTTGGTGGCATTGTTGCTATTGGTTGTATGTTGTCTATATGGGGATTATTGCAGCTTTATGGATTGCAACCATCTAATCACAGATTATTTGCCATCACTGGACCTTTTTATAATCCTGGACCTTATTCCGGTTATTTAGCTATGATTTTTCCTATTAATTTAGGTTGTCTGCTCCAGTCTATGGGGAAGACACGATATTTGTGGCTAGTAGCTTTCGCTTTGATGCTATGCATTTTGCCTGCCGGGATGAGTCGTTCGGCATGGTTAGCTTTGTCCTTTAGTAGTCTGTGGGTATTGGTTATACATTTTAAGTGGATCACTAAGGCAAAGTCTTATTTGCAGACGCATTTCTATACTGCTACTTTGCTTTATATAACTGTAGCTATTATTATTGTGTGTGCATCAGTGTTGCTTTATCAGATGAAAGCTGATTCGGCTAATGGCCGATTATTTATATGGAAGACGACGTGTAAAGTAATTGCGAATAAACCGTTGTTAGGATATGGCCCGGGAACTTTTTCTCATGTATATGGTGAGATGCAATCAACTTATTTTGCATCGGAAAAATATACGGAACAAGAAGAAAGAGTAGCAGGAGCACCTGAATATGCTTTTAATGAATTGTTACAATTATGCGTAGAGGGTGGCATTATTTTGCTGATGCTGTTTTTGATGCTGATAGTTTGGGTAGTCGGTAAAGGAATATCTAATAAAGATTATATCGCTTGTTCCGGCCTTATCTCTTTGCTACTTTTTTCATTATCCTCCTATCCTTTTCAAGTTCTTCCATTTCTAATGATGGGAGTATTATTACTTGTAGTTTGTGTCACTAATCCTAAAGGGATAATAGAGAAGAATGCCTGTATTCCACGAATATGTACTCTATTGTTACTAATATCTATGTTGGCAGGAAATATTTTGTGTCTTTACAAACTATGCAATGTAAATGAACTTTCCCAACGTTTATATTATATAAAGGTATTGCAGGATCAATCTTTACAAAAAGAGGCTTCGACAGGATATGGACGTTTATATGACTTCTTTAAACATAACTTTAATTACCTGATGAAATATGCGGGAAATTTATTTGCTCAAAAAAGGTATGATGAAGCGATAGTCATTTTAGAACGTGCAAAATTAGTAAGTTGCCATCCTAGTATTTATACTCTACAAGGACAATGCTATCAGGCTTTAGGAAACTTTGCTGATGCGGAGAAATACTATAAAGCGGCTGCTTTATTATTGCCAATTCGTATTTATCCTTATTATTTGTTGGCAAAACTTTATGCTGAACCAGACTTTTACCATGAAACGAAAATGAAACAGATGATAAATATTGTATTGACTAAGGAACCTAAGGTATACTCTAAAGCAATACATGAAATGCGCATGGAAATGAATATTTTATTAAATAATCGAATTACTAACTAATTAAAAACTAATCAAAATGAAAAAGAAAATGATTTATGTTGTTGCCGCTCTTGTACTGGGTGCTGTAACTGTATTTAATGTGAAGACAGTGTTAGAGGCAAATTCTTTGTATGATTTGACACAAACTTCTATTGCTGCTTTAAGTTACGATGGAGAAAGCGTTGAAGGTGGAGAAAGTAGCGGAGGAGGAGAAAGTGACGAAGGAGGAGAATCTGATAGCGGTGCAAATATTACTGATGGAAAGGAGTGCCATAATAAGGGTGGAGATTGGAATGTGTTATTGAAACCTACAGGATCGGGAATTGAACAGGTTAGTTGTGAACGTAGTGGGGAACTTGCTTGTTTGGGTTTTACTCTCTATAAGTATACTTTCCATAAAGGAAAGACTTATATTATAAAATGGGAGCGCCGTACTTGTGAGTCTAATCCTGGAAGTTGTTGTATTCGTGATAAGCAGGGGCTTGTAATTTTAAATAATTGATTATAATATACGAAAGTTATGGTAAAGTTTGTTTGTATAATTTTGTTCTTCTTCTATAGTGTCATTATAGTTTCATGTAAACCACTTAATGAAATATCAAGTGAGACAATACGTAACCTCAATCCTACTGAAGAACCTCTACAAGAGAGTATTGATTATGATAAAGTGAAAATTATAAAACTAGAGACATCTTTATCTTGTTTGATCGGTAATATTAACCGAATAGAAATGAATGATTCTTTAATATTTGTTTCAGAGCATGATAAGTTATACACGTTTACTCTCAATGGCAAGTTTGTGGCAAAGATTGGCAATAAAGGTGAAGGACCTGATGAGTATATGGTATTAAGTTCATTTTATATTGATGATGAGAAACAGCAAGTTACGATTATAGATGAATTTAAAAATGCACTAATCAATTATGATTTTACAGGAAAATATGTATCAACAGTTTCCGTACCCAAAAAGACATTTGAAGGTTGTAATTATGCTTTGTTGACTATGGATAACAAATTATTAGCTAATAAAATGATGGGGGGGCGTAATAAAGAGGTCTATTTTTTATTTGATTTGAAGAAAAAAGAAATAAGTGGGCGTTTTTTTTCATATAATCCAATTACTATAGGTAATTATATGTGCACTTTTTCTTGGCACCCAATGTCAAGAGTTGATAAAGACATTGATATCATTATGCCTTTATGCGATACGATATATACATATTCAGCGGAGTCATCTGTTTTTCAGCCAAGATACATTGTTGAAACACCTCAGAAAATGGCTTCTAAAGACCAAATAAGAAAACATACCCCTTCTTATAATGAAGATTTATATAAATTGGCAGAACGGGGTTTTTTTACTGGATTTACTAGTATTTTTGAGACTGATACAAAAGTTTTATTGGAGACTCAAGGAGTGGTTTGGAGCTATTTTTTATTTGACAAGCTATCTAAAACAGGTCATTATTATTTGGGCTCTTGGGGAAAAGAAGATACTATATTACCTTTTTATACTACTATATATGCTTATAAGAATGCCTTTGTCGGATATGTAAGTGCAGAAACACTGTTATCTTTAACAAACATACAAGATGATAATATTAGAGAAAGTATTAAAGACTTGAAAGAAGATGATAATCCTTGTTTGGTCTTATATGAACTTAAATGATTATGTATAAGTATATTACTTTTGTGTTGTTAGGGGTAAATATTTTATTATTGGCTGTTATTTATTTCATCAATAATGGATATAGGAAAGAAAGGATCATATTGACAGAGAAAGTTGATGAACTTTCTTATGAGAATATGTTATTGCAGGATAATATAATTTTATCCCAACAAGGAGATTGTCAATTAGACCAGAAAATGTTATTATGCACAAAATCTGGAGATAGTATACGGCTATCAGATATTGAAAGGAAGGAGTTTACACTGGTACTAAGATATTCGACCCAATGTTGTTCTATATGCGTAGAGAGCATATTAAGAAAGATGATATGTTTTAAACAGGCATATCCTGATATTGACATATTATTGTTGACAACTTATCGAACAGATATAGATAAAGAATATTTGAGACAGATTTGCAGAATTTTCCCTAAGGTATATAATGTATCTTATTTGGAGATACCCCTTGAAAAAGAATATGTTCCTTATTTATTTATCTTAGATAGTGATATGAGAGTTATTAATACATTTATTCCTGTCAGAGAGTTGCCTGAATTAACTAATCGTTATTTCAAGAAAGTAGTGGAACTTTGTCAATGAGTAAACATATAATATAGCTTTTATGGAGAATTTGTATCTTATATAACGAACTTAAATGAAGAGTCTGTTTAAAAATATTTGAAATAAAAAATTAAGATGGTTTCCGCATCTGTCCAATAATCGCTTTATTTGAAGTGATCAAATTTATAATAAAGATGTATCAGACAGATTTAATGGAAATCGAGTGGCCATATTTCAACCAATTGTTAGTTATCAGAATCAATTAGTTAGTTATTTGGATAATTATTCTTTGTATGAAGAAGTTGCTGGAACAGGTTTTGTAAAGGCGCCATCTGCAATTGAACACCATTTACAAAATGAGGGTGCGATATTGATATCTTATACGATGCATTTACTTTAAATAATAATGGATAATAATGAATAAAATTAAGATGAGTAGAAAAGAAATTTTTCTTTTACTGATGATGTTACTTTCAAGTTGTAATGGAGAAAAGCTGAAAAAAGAAGGTGCTGATGTTGGACTTATAAAAATAGACTGGAATAGCATTAGCGATGCAATGGATTATTCTTCTCTGGTAGAAGACAGTGTTATTATGTTCCCTCTAGAGACCACGGACGATTGTTTAATTGGTGAAGTGACAAAACTCATTTGCCAAAACAATTTGATTTATATTGCAGATAATACCAGTAAAAGTATATTTGTCTTCGATATGTCCGGCAAATTGCAAACAAGAGTTCATGCTGTCGGAAATGGTCCGGGTGAATATACAAATATATCTTATTTTGCAGTGCATGGGACTGATATGATATTATTTGACCACTACATAGGAAAATTCCTATTTTATGATGCATCTGGTAAGTTTATACGTGACAGGGGCACAGGTAATATATGGACCGAAGAATTATTTTGTATGGGAAATAAGCTTTATTTGCCTAATTCCAGTAAAACCAAAGAAGGGTTCTACAAGCTTTTTACCATTGATCTCAGTTCTGATAAAATAGAAAAATTTCTTCCTGTTGACGAACCCAAAAACAATCAAGGATTTGGTGAGGTTTCTTATGCTCAATTAGGAAATGAAGCATTATTGTGTTTCTTTCCTTATTATGAATTGTACACAGTAAAAGACGAGGAGGTCTCTCTCTCTTATAAAGTGGATTTTGGAGATAGGTTTCTTTCTCAGCAATTTATTGAAGGGGATGGAACTATAGCACTTCGGACTGCTATTCGTGATAATTATGTAACGGGAATAGAGAGAGTTCGGCAATCTATGAAGTATTTGTTTATACAATTTGGTGATTCTGAGAATGATTATATATCCATATACAATAAGGAAACAGGTGAAATGCAAACAACAAAGCATTTGCAAAATGCGAGAATGGGAAATTTGCAATTACAACCAAATGGTTATTTTATTATTCAGGATGAACAAATTATTCAATGCTATAGTGCCGATTATTGGAATATGCTTGGTACTATTGAGTATTTGAAGTCAAGTGATACACATTTCTATACAGAAGAGTTGCGACAAAAATTCCTTCAGTTAGCTAAAACTGATGGAAGTGAATCTAACCCGATTATACTAATACAGAAGTTGAAGAAGTGATAATAAACTGAGAAACTGTTTGCGAAGTTTTCCACTGTCTAATTTGGGAAGCTTTGCATGGTTTCTTGTTTTAGAAAAAATAATAGAAAATGGCAAGAATGAAAAATATTGTTCTTATAGTAGCAGTATTATGCTGTATTGGGACAACATGTCTTTATTTAACACAAGATAACAAACAGATAAGACTTCTTGAGGTGCTGAATGATTTGCAATATGATTATAAGCAGAAACAAGAGAGTCAAGCATTTCAGCTGGCTACTTTAAGAGAGGATATGAATACCCGCTATGCAAATGAGAGTGAAACTTTAAAGAGCAATATGCTATTATTGGAAAATGGCAAAAATAAAATAAACTTGTCAGATGTGATAAAGGATAAAACTTTAATTGTACGCCTATCACAACAAAATTGTCAGGCGTGTATCATGGCAATTACACCTTTATTGCAGAAATTAAGCAATGAAAGGGTGATTTACCTAATAGATTATACTAATAAAAGATATTTAGAGGAATTAAAAAAGACTTGTAATGCTGATTATCGTCTTTTTAAGACGGAATCTTTAGTTCTTTCTTTAGATACATAAAATATTCCTTATTTCTTTTTGTTGGATAAAGACATGAGAACAGATTGTGTATTCATTTCACATAAAGAAATGATAAACCAAACGGAAAAATATCTGAAAATAATAGAAAAGAAAATGATCATTAAATAAATTAATGTAATGTTGAAAGTAATTATAGTTCTTTTGTGTGCTCTTTTTATGATGGCATGTAATTCAGCCAAGAAACCATCAAATGATATGATGGTTTATAATCTTAATCCTTCAGAAGAACCTCTGCAAGAGACACCGATTTACAAACATGTAGAAATTATAAAGCTGGAAACGTCTCCAGTTTCCCTGATTAGTAATATAAATCGAATAGAAATGAATGATTCTATTATATTCGTATCAGAATTTGGAAAATTGTATACATTCACAAGAGAAGGTAAATTTGTATCTCAAATTAGTAGAAAAGGAGAAGGACCGGAAGAATATATTGTCTTAAGCTCGTTTTATATCGACAATAATAGAATCATTCATTTCTAT
>ERZ809209.1271-NODE-1271-length-11392-cov-7.656876_pt1 | contig 11392 bp, 10 predicted proteins | sample MGYA00520514_ERZ809209 | MGnify/ENA primary metagenome ERZ809209 (study PRJEB31576, sample SAMEA3212657) | Homo sapiens | biome: human-gut; feature: human gut; material: fecal | place: Sweden | collected 2012 ...
TCCAATCGGTTTTCATCCCCTGAAACCACTGTTCCATCTTTCTTTTTATAATGAAGATGTTCCACAGCACTCTGAAATGTAATGATACATTTTCCCTGTTTTTTTTCATAGTTGGAAATCTCCGTCCGGTGAATCCGGATCTTTTCGTATACTTCCCGGATTCCTTCCGACCGGTTCATTTCAATTCTATTTTCTACCTGCGCTTTTAATTCCTCTGAAGCATCCCGGATCAGCGAAACATTCCCGGAATCAATTGCCTGCAAAGCGGAAACCAGCATATTCTCAGCCTTATTCTTAAACTGCACCAGATTAAAATCCGGAAAATCCCTCTGGATCTGCGGTTCAAAGATCCGCGTCATCCCGGACACGGATTTCGGGGTGGCTGCAAGCTCATCTGCCTGCTTATTCCATCCCTCCACCAATGAATCTGTCCCGAATAAAGCCTGGGAAACATCCTCTACTTTTCTTTTGATTTTCCGGTATGCATAATAACCGCCACCTGCGAGCACCGCCAGTATGACGATCACCGGAATCCAGTTATTCATCGTCGCCACCTAATCCCTTCGGACATCCCAAAGATAACCACTTTAAGTATCCGTTGATAAATAAATCTATTTTTCCATCCATTACGCTGTCCACATTTCCGGTTTCCACACCTGTACGATGATCTTTGACCATCGTATATGGCTGCATGACATAGGATCTGATCTGGTTACCCCAGCCGATCTCTGTGACCTCACCGCGGATACCGGCTGCCTTCTCTGCATTTTCCTGTTCCTTCAACAGATACAGTTTTGCCTTTAACATCTGCATTGCCTTATCCTTGTTCTGGTGCTGGGAGCGCTCATTCTGGCACTGCACGACAATTCCGGTCGGAAGGTGCGTGATCCGGATTGCAGAGGAAGTCTTGTTGATATGCTGTCCACCGGCTCCGCTGGAACGGTAAGTATCAATTCTTAAGTCATCTTCATTGATCTCAATGTCGAGATCTTCCTCGATATCCGGCATAACATCACAGGATACAAAAGATGTCTGGCGCTTTCCAGCCGCATTAAACGGAGAAATACGGACCAGACGGTGTACGCCTTTTTCCGATTTCAGATATCCATACGCATTCTCTCCATTGATCTGGAATGTGATGGACTTGATGCCTGCCTCATCTCCATCTAACGAGTCTAAGACAACCAGCTCATATCCCCTGCTGTCTGCCCATTTGGAATACATGCGGAACAGCATCTGTGCCCAGTCACACGACTCGGTTCCACCAGCTCCGGCATGTAATGACAGGATCGCATTATCCCCATCATATTCACCGGAAAGCAGTGTCTTAATACGGATATTGTCGAAAGTCGTAACAAATTCACTCAACATCTCCTCGATTTCCGGGATCAGGGAAGCATCATTCTCCTCATACCCCATCTCGATGAGTGTCTCTATGTCGTCAAACTGTGTTGCAAGCTTCTCATAAGTTGCAACATCATCCTTCATACTCTTTAAGGTTTTCATTTTATTCTGGGAAACGACCGGATCATTCCAAAAATCGCCGTCTTCCATTTCCCGCTCTAATTCCTGGATTTTCTGCTCTTTGTCAGCCAGGTCAAAGTGAATCCCTCACTTCCTGCAGCGGTCCTCTGTATGAATTCAGAGTCACTTTAAATTGATCAAGTTCTACCACAGTATCACCTCTTTCATTTTTTATCTGACAGACTCTTTTATCTGTCTGTTATTTTTATTGTAAAGTAAGCTTTGATTTTTGGCAATGTTTTCGCACTACTTTTAAGGTAAAAAAAGGAATTGCAAGTCCGATCGACGCGCCGAGCGTGTCAATGCACACATCCATCACCTCTGCCGACCTTCCCGGTATAAAATACTGATGAAACTCATCTGTAGCCGCATAAACTGCCGCCGTGAGCAGCGCCGCAAGAAACTGTCGCTTTTCTTTTTTCAGGATTCCGCGGTAAAATGCAAAAGAAAGCAGACCTAATATGGCATACTCTGTCATATGGGCTGCTTTTCTTACCGGATATTCGATTTTTTCTGCCATGGCCAGCTGCTGTTTTTCGGTCATATCCAGATGGAGCGTATCATTGGCACGCTCCACCAGACGATGACACAATCCGCCACTCACTTTACTCGATTCCGTCGCAGGCTGATTGGAAAAAGAAAAAATCAGACACATCCATGCTACTGCCAATATCCCTGTAACGATCCGATAAAGTTGTTTTTTCATGCTATTCTCCTGTTATTTACTGGATTTTATCCTTTAAAACCTCTATCGCCTTCTGAATCTGGTTATCATATGCCTCGTCATAAGAAGTTGCATCTTTGTCGAGATATTCGTATTCCAGTTCAATATCCGGCCCAATTCCGACACCGTGAATATAATTTCCGTTCGGAGTAAAATATTTGGCAGTCGTAAGCTTCACTGCGTCCCCATCCTCCAACGGGAAGATTGTCTGCACAATTCCTTTTCCAAAGGTTGTCGTTCCGATCAGTGTGCCATACTGATAATCTTTGACCGCACCTGCCAGAATCTCGGATGCACTGGCACTCTCCCCATTAATCAATACCGCAATTGGATAATCCAGATAGGTATCCCCGCTGGAAGTGTAGTCCTGACGGTTTCCGTTTTTATCTTCTGTATACACAACTGTTCCCTCCGGCAGAATATCATCCAGGATCTGGACAACTGCGGTCACCATACCACCGGGATTATATCTCACATCAATGATCAGTGCTTTCATTCCCTGATCTTCAAGATCTTTTACTGCCTCCTCAAATTGTGTTGCCGTCTCTGTCTCAAAGGAATCAATATGTACATATCCGATACCATCCTCGAACATCTTGTGGGACACACTTGGCAATGTAATGTCCTGTCTTTCTACATCAAAGGAAAGATTTTCCTCGGTAGACGGACGGTAAATCTCCAGATGGACAGTCGTTCCCTTCTCTCCGCGAATCAGTTTTACCAGTTCCGAAAGTTCCATGGAAGCAGCCTCTGTTCCGTCCACGGAAACGATCACATCATCTTTTAACAATCCTGCTGACTCAGAAGGGGTTCCCTCATAAATCTTGTTGACTGTTACCACCATGGTATCCTTATCCTGGCTTAACCCTGCACCAATTCCATAGTATTGACCTGTCGTAGATACCTGAAGCGCCTGATAATCTTCTGCATTATAGTAAACAGAATATTTATCTCCCAATCCATCGATCAGACCTGTATACAGTCCATCCTGCAGTTTCTCATTTTCAATGTCATCATAATAATAGAGCTTTGTGTATGCAGTCAGTTCATTGATCTTGCTGACCGTATCTGCGTCGAGCACCGCGCCTTCTCCATCATCTGCACTTTCCTTATTCGTGATAAGAATCTGTGAGTTGGTTGCCAGACATGCCACGTTGATTCCTGTCCAGCTTATCAGGAGTGTTCCGATCACACCGATCACAATCCCTTTGAATGTGCTTCCTTTTTTCTTCTTTGGAGTCTCTTCCGCTCCAGTTTGATCCAGTTCATAATTCTGCTGATCCATAAATTTCCTTTCGCAGCAATTTCAAAACATTTTTGCTGCATCCTTTCCATGTAAACATATGCATAACCACGCCTCCACTTTCATAGCAATTGAGAAAAATGCCGAGGTGCCGGTTTTATTTTCCATAACCTTTACAAAACAGAAAAAAGAGATTGTACACAAAATGCCGTTTCTGATTTCCGGCTTTCGTGTGGCAACCTCTTTTTATATACTTTATCTGCCTGATTCCCGGAACGCTTATCAGCCCTTGAGATAACTCCACGGACTGACATAACTTCCGTTTAATGATACACCAAAATGTAAATGATTTCCAGTAGAAATACCTGTACTTCCAACGTAGGCGATCGTCTGACCTGCGGAAACTGCTGTTCCTTCCGAAACTGCAAGCGAGGAACAATGCATATAAACGGTATAAAGTCCGCCGCCATGATCGATCATCACGTAGTTTCCGGCTGCACTGCTGTAATTTGCCGCCTTTACGGTACCGTTTGCCGCTGCAATGATCGCCGCACCTGCTGAGGCACCGATATCAATTCCTTTATGGTTTGAAGACGCTCCTGAAGTCGGTGAAACCCTCGTTCCATAATCACTGGTAACCCTTGTACTTGACGGACACGGCCATGTGAAAGCTCCACCTGTATAAGGATTGTCTGCTACCTCTTTTCCCTCTGCAGCCGCTTTGGCTGCCGCTGCCGCTTTCTCAGCCTCGATCCGCTTGATCTCCGCTATCAATTCGTTCTGCGCCTGTATCTCTGCCTCAAAATACTTTGCATCCTCCTGCGCATCCGAAATATTACTTGTGATGCCTGCAAGCTCTGTCTCCTTCTGGCTCATCAGTGCTGCAACAGACTGCTTCTGGCTCTCCACATTCGCTTTCATATTTTCCAGATCAGCGTAATCCTGTTCAAGCTGTTCTTTCGCCACGGTGATATATTCAATATTCTCCGTGTACTCATCCAGCTTTTGCCTGTCATACTTCTGGATCTCTGCGATATACTCTGCCGTATTCAGAAACTCTGCCACGCTGTTCGATTCCAGAAGCTGCTCCAGATACGTTGTCTGGCTGTTTTCATACATATACCGGATACGGGTTTTCATATCGTCATACTGTTTTTGTTTATCTGCTTCTGCCTGTGCTAATTCTGCCTCGGCATCTGCAATCTCTGTGCTTTTGTCCGCAAGCTGATTTTCCAGTGAAGTGATCTTCGATGAGATATCCACAAGTTCATTGTTCAGTTCCTGAACTTTGTCCTCCACATCACCTTTGGAATCCTTCAGATCATTGATCAGCTCTTTCGCAGCTTTTAACTGCTTTTCCAATGCGGCTTTTTCTTTCTGTGCTTCCTTGAGCGACGTTGATGATGCATCTCCTTTTGCCTGTGCCGTCAGCCCTGTTGCCATCGTGAGAACAAGTACCACCGCCAGAATGCGGCGTAAAATGTTTCTTTTCTTCATAAAATTATACTTTCAAATGCTTTCTGATTGTGATGCGGCTGCCAATAAAACCAATGCCGACACCGAGTATCAATGCTACCGGAACCAGTGTATGGAACACCTCATCTACCGGTAAAAATTTCATCATATTGCTGATAAAACTGAACTTCTCCCCGATGTAATCAATGATCCGTCCATAAAGGACATACAGGATGCCAAGCGGAATCGCTGCTCCGATCAATCCGATCACAATACCTTCTACCACAAATGGTGCACGCACAAAATAATCGGTAGCACCGATCAGTTTCATAATACCAATCTCTTCTCTTCGCACAGAAATACCAACGGTGATGGTATTACTGATCAAAAAGACTGCAACCCCCAGCAGGATAATAATAATTCCTGCGGAGACATATCCAATCAATTTATTAAAATCGGTCAGCGTATTCGCTACAACTGCTGACTGTTTTACTTCCCGGATACCGTCCACTGACTGTAAATAGGTCACTAACGTCTGCTGCATGGAAATGTCATTCATATAAATGGAATAGCTGGCGTCATTTGCCAGTGGGTTATCCCCGGCAAAACTCTCCGCTGCTGCTTCGTTTCCTTCAAAGTAAGTCTGCTTGAAGCTGTCCCATGCATCATCCGCTGAAACAAATTCCAGATTTGATACCTCTGCCCTTGCACGGATCAGATCCCCAATCTCATCAATCTTATCCTGTGAGATTCCCTCGTCAAAAAAGACTGTTACAGCAACGCCGGACTCTGCATCCTTCACCATAGACTGGAAATTTGTCACAATCGTATAGAACAGACCAAACAAAAAGATACATGCGGTCATCGTTGCAATCGACGCAAGTGAGAACATCTTATTCTTCCAGATATTCTTCAGTCCCTGCTTTATCGTGTAGAAAAATGTACTAATCCTCATCGCTATAATCACCCTCGCTGTCCTCAACGACAACGCCTTTCTTCATAGTGATGACACGCTTGTTCATTGCTTTCACAATCTCAAGGTTATGTGTTACAACTACAACCGTAGTTCCGCGACTGTTGATCTCTTCCAGAAGTTTCATGATCTCCCATGCATTATGATTATCCAGGTTACCGGTCGGCTCGTCCGCCAGTAAGATCTTCGGCTCATTGATAAGCGCTCTTGCGATCGCAACACGCTGCTGCTCGCCGCCGGACAACTGCCTCGGATAAGAGCGGTACTTTGCAGCAAGTCCTACCATAGACAGCATGGACGGAACATTCTTCTTAATGCTGCGGTTTGACTCACCGATAACTTTCTGGGCAAATGCAACATTATCATAAATGTTTCTATCTTTTAACAAGCGGAAATCCTGAAATACAACGCCGATATTACGACGGAATTTCGGGATTTGCCTTCTTTTGATTTTGTTCAGTTTCTTATTGTTTATCGTGATCGTACCCTCTGTTGGTTCCAGTTCTTTCAGTAAAAGCTTGATCAGTGTCGATTTTCCCGAACCACTGTCACCAACAATGAATACGAATTCGCCTTCTTCAATGTCAAGACTCACGTCATTTAATGCAGGGATCCCTGCCGTATATGACTTACTGACATGTTCCAACTTAATCATTGCTTCCTCCTAAATCTAGTAATCCAATGACTCCATATATTTCATGTATTTTACAACCATCAACGCAATCTTAAATGTAATGGCATCTTCAAACACACGAAGATCCAGTCCTGTGTACTTCTGAAGCTTATCCAGACGATATACCAGTGTATTTCTGTGGATGTACAACTGGCGGGATGTCTCGGAAACGTTCAGGCTGTTCTCAAAGAACTTGTTGATCGTGGTAAGTGTCTCCTCATCAAAATCATCCGGTGATTTTCCATCAAAAATCTCTTTGATAAACATCTTGCACAGCGGAATCGGGAGCTGATAGATCAGACGTCCAATTCCCAATGTGGAGTATGCGATCACATCTTTTTCCTCAAAGAAAATCTTTCCTACATCCAATGCCATACGGGCTTCCTTGTAAGAACGGGATACTTCTTTGATCTCATTTACAATTGTTCCATAAGCGACATGAACATCGTTCTCAGCATCCGCACGGAACAGGTTCACGATCACCTCTGCTGTCTTGTTCAGTTCGTCATATCCCTCGTTGTCCGCAACTTCTTTCACCACGATGATGTTCTTCTCATCAACCGCAGTGACAAAATCCTTGGATTTGCCACCGAAGATCCCTCTGATCTTTTCCAGTTCATTGCCATCTTTCTCGCGGTTCGTCTCAACGATAAATACCACTCTCCGGACTTCTGTATCAATATGGAGTTTCTTTGCTCTGTTATAAATATCAACCAGCAGTAAATTGTCCAGCAAAAGATTCTTGATAAAGTTGTCTTTATCGAATCTCTCCTTATATGCTACCAGAAGATTCTGTATTTGGAAACTGGCAATTTTACCCACCATGTAGACATCGTCACTGTCTCCGTTGGCAAGCAGGATATACTCTAACTGGTGTTCATCAAACACCTTGAAAAACTGATATCCGTTCACCACCTGGCTGTCTGCAGGTGACTCCACAAATGCCTGAGCAGGTTCTACATACTTCTCTGCGTCAGGAAATGTAGCAGCCAAAATCTTTCCCTCGACGTCAATAATGCATAAATCAATTCTGGTTATTCCCTTCAATCCATCAATTGTGTTCTGAAGTATCTGATTCGAAATCATAAGCTATGCTCCTTCTCTGGTCGATTCTGTTCAACTTTCACAAAAAAAATCGTACTTTTCTCCCTCAATAAAAATACCTAGATTACATTTTAATGCAAAACTGCAAAAAAATAAAGAGGAAATACATATTTTTTTATGCATTTCCTCAATTCTACTGGAAATTTTACCTCTAATTCCCTGTATACAATCTCCACAAAAAATTTCCTGTCTCTCTGTTTCATCCTTAGTTCTTATGATATTCCAGAAATCCCTCGCCAAGTACTTCGCGGACATCTGAGACAATGACAAATGCATCCGGATCCACCGATGCCACAATATCTTTCAGTTCTACAATCTGCTTCTTGGAAACAACACAGTAAAGCATGCACTTTTCATCACCGGAATACATTCCTTTTGCATATAGACCGGTTGCTCCACGGTCCAACTCAAGCAGGATCTTTTTTGCCACTTTTTCATACTGGTCTGTAATGATGAACGCCGACTTGGAATATTTAAATCCTTCCATCAGACCATCCGACACTTTCGTTGTGACAAAAATGGCAACAATTGCATACATGGCTGCCTTGATACCGAACAGATATAAACCGGTAAGCACGATCATTGCATCTAATACCTGCATGATCTGAACCACGGAATAATGTCTGATAAAATGCTGGATCAATACTGCCAGAAGTTCCGTTCCACCTGTGGTAGAACGTGCTAAAAGGATCAGACCCATGCCGGCTCCTCCGATCACACCACCGAAAATTGCGGCAAGGAAGTAATCCTGCTGTGTCAGATCAATTGCCGGAATCACATAAATCCACGCAGACAAAAGTACCGTACCCACAACTGTCCGCCAGATAAACCTCTTTCCTTTAAACTTCAGAGTCAGAAAAAACAGCGGCACATTCAGCCCGATATTGGTCAGCCAGAGTGGGATTCCTCCCGGCACAAATCTTTCTGTCACTGCCTTGATCACAATCGCAAGTCCTGTAAAACCTCCTGTGACAAGACCGATCGGATCATACAGACACTGGATGGCTGCCGCTAACAGTCCCGTCCCCACGATCATCATCAGATAATCTATCACTATGGAACGTTTATTGATTAATTTCTGCATTTCTACTACAATTCCTCTTCTTTTTCATCATACTTATTCATACTGTTGACCAACTTGCCACGATGTATGATGCTTTTCAGGCGGGCAAGTATGCCGTGCTTTTTCTTATGTACCGGTACCCCTCCGATTCCATACCAAATGTTTGCATTCATTTTATCCCGATGCTCATATAAGAACTGCTCCTGCATCGGAGATGGCAGTACAGATATGATCACATCCGGTGTGGTCGCATTCATATCATTAATCACTGCTTCCAGATCCCCCACACAGGTCTCCACTGCATATTCCCCTGCAAAGATCAGTTTTGGATAATCTTCTGCAAGCTCTGCTTTTAAAGAATCAATTTTCTCCTGCGTGTCACCAAGTAAAAAAACACTTTTTTTATTGCGCTCTATCCGTTTAAAAAATTCAAAATAAAAATCGTTTTCTTCTGTTTCCCGGATTCGCTGCATAGATTCAAGCCCCGCTGCCTGAATAATCTCTTTCTCTCCAATGATTGCAAGATCCAGGGAACTCATAACTTCCTTTAATACCGGGTTTGTCTCCGAATCGATCAGCATCTGTAACGATATGCTCTCAATCGTGTTAAGGACATTATTGCTCAAATAGCGTTCCACACACATAATCGCTTCCCGCACTGTGTAGTTGTCCAACTGAATTCCCAGTATATCAACTTTCTTTATCATTCAACACTCCTGGTTATTTTTCTCAACTCAAGAAAATTTATGCATGTAGTATAGCAAACCTCTTTTCATTTTTCAAGTTTTGTTATAAAACGCGATAGATTGAGGAACTTTTTTAGTTACTGTTCACTCAGCAGTAACCTTTTACGTTATCTGACAATTTGTACTATTTTTTGCATTTATCTCATTACAATAATTGCAAGCTTTTTTCATTTTTATTGTGAACTTTATCACATATGTACAAAACGTATATTCGATTTTTTTACTATGTAAACCACTTTTTCAACATAAAAAAATGTGGATAACGTGGATAACTTCGTGTATAACTTTATTTTTTGGCATTTTTCGACCTTTTTCACGTGGAAAACTTTCTCATAACTTTACATCTTTTGGGGATTATTTCCAGACCGCTTTATTTTTTGTGCACTTTTCATAAATGATATTTTTCAATTTTCTGTCTGTAAAAAAGTACCGCATTACTTTCTGACTTTTTACCCGCAAAAAAAGAACTGCCATCATTTGCGATGACAGTTCCGATAATATCTTTTTTTAGAAAATTCTTCTTACAGAAAGTACATTACGATATGTAGCTGTTGAATACTTAATACCACTGGATGGTGTACTTGCATGAACAATTGTGTTATTACCTACATAAATTCCAACATGTCCACTGTAACATACAATATCTCCCGGCTGTGCCTCAGATAAGCTTACTTCATATCCGGCACTTCTCTGTCCACTGGAAGAATGTGGAAGACTGATACCAAATGCAGCATATACAGACATTACAAATCCGGAACAGTCTGTACCGTTCGTCAGACTGGATCCACCATAAACATATGGGTTACCAATAAACTGGCTTGCATAGCTTGCAACTGCCTGACCATTGGATCCACTCGGTGCCGCATAAGAAGCTGATGAACCGCCGGAAGTGCTTGTACCGTCCGAAGATGACGAGCTCTTGGAAGATTTCTGTTTTGCCTTCGCTGCTGCAGCGGCTGCCGCCTGACGCTCTGCCTCTTCCTTGGCAAGTCTTGCTTCCTCTTCCGCTTTGGATTCAGCGGTTACATAATCGGTCCAGAGATTTACATAATCTGTGGATACATAGCCATCGCCTTCCTCTGTTGTAACAATGACCCATCCGCTATCCTTCATAGAATCATCAACAACAACGAAATCGTCTCCCTCGCCAAGCATTGTTAAAATACCTGCCTCTGTAGAAGGCTCCATTCTTACGTATAAAGTTGTAGTTGTTACAGTTGCATATCTGGTACTTACCTTCTTTGCAAGTTCCTCATCCCCTGTTACAACATACTCGCATTTGACATATCCGGTAACACTTCCGGATGTGATCTTATACCAGCCATCTTCTGTTGTCTCTAAAACAGTGGCTGCAGAATTGTTATATAACTTACCTAACACTTCACTGTCTGTGTTCGGTTCTGATCTGACATTCACATAATTATCTACCTGTGCGATTGCAATGTCTGCGTACTCAGATGCAACCACTGGAACATCATTCTCACTGACCTGCTCCTCTGCCTGGGCTGCTGCCTCTGCAACTGCCTTGTCACTCTCGATCAGACACTGGGAAAGCATTTTGGAAAATCCTGCTGCCGGAGAACCATTTGAAGAAAGTCCGGTTGCGATCACTGCAGACACACCACCGGTCTGTGCACCATAAGTTCCGACTCCTGTTCCACTAATTACAATAGCACCTGCCAGCAAACAGCTTGCTATTCTCTTCATTCTATAATTCATCTTGTATATTGCCTCCAAGAACTATTTGTTACGAATTTGTTACATTTATTACATGGTTATTATAACAAAGTGTCCTGGCACTGTCAACAGCAAGACTTTGTCAGATTTTACCACCTTGAATGAAATTTTAAATTCCACATCTATGCTGAATTTAGTCTTTCTCTCTTC
>ERZ809209.1288-NODE-1288-length-11215-cov-5.933602_pt1 | contig 11215 bp, 8 predicted proteins | sample MGYA00520514_ERZ809209 | MGnify/ENA primary metagenome ERZ809209 (study PRJEB31576, sample SAMEA3212657) | Homo sapiens | biome: human-gut; feature: human gut; material: fecal | place: Sweden | collected 2012 ...
GGTCTAAGGGGGCCATTCTCTCACGTGAGAGAATGGCCCCCTTTCCCGCGTCCCCTGCACGGTGCAGGGGAACATATTGCCCGCGTCAACGCAGAAGAACTTACTTCTCCTCCGCCGCCTTGATCTTGGCGAGTTCTTCTTCCTCCAGCTGGCGATACGCCACCTTACCAACCAGAGTCTTGGGCATATCCTCCTTGAACTCGATGTCATACGGCATGGCGTACTTCGCCACATTCTTGCGGCAGTAGGCCAGAAGCACCTGCTTGGTCTCCTCGGTCGCGGGCACACCGGCGGCAAGCTTGACGAACGCCTTGACCTTCTGCATCTTGTAGGGATCGGGCACGCCGAGCACGCAGCTCATCTGCACGTACTCGTGCGCGTCGAGGATATTTTCGATCTGGCCGGGATAGACATTGTAGCCGGACGAAATGATCATGCGCTTGGCACGGCCGCGGAAGTAGACAAAGCCCTGCTCGTCCATCATGCCCAGGTCGCCCGTGTAGACCCACGTCAGGCCGTCGGCGTGCGTGCGAAGCGTCTGCGCCGTCTCTTCGGGATTGTTCATGTACTCCTTCATCACGGTCGGGCCCGCGAGCAGGATCTCGCCCTCCTGCCCGTAGGGAACCTCCCGGTCAGTGTCCGGCTCGACGATCTTGATGTAGGTATCCGGGAACGGCAGGCCGATGGAGCCCTCCTTGAACATGTGCGGCGGTGTCAGGCAGCAGGCCGTGACCGTCTCGGTCGTGCCGTAGCCCTCGCGCACCTGGATCGACGCCTTGTGGTCGTAGAGGAACTTGTCGAACTTCTTCTTCAGCTCGATCGACAGGCTGTCGCCGCCGGAGAATACGCCCTTGAGCGAGCTGAGGTTCGCCCCGTCCATGCTCGGCAGGCGCAGCAGCGCTTCGTAAAGCGTCGGCACGCCGGCGATGAAGTTGCACTTGTACTTCACGATCTGCTTGGCGTAGCTCTTGGCCGTGAAGCGCGGGATCAGGATGCAGCGGCCGCCCTGCGAGAGCATCGTGTGCACGCACACGCCCAGGCCGAAGCCGTGAAACAGCGGCATCGCCGCGAGCATGCGGTCACCGGGGCGGAACATCGGGTTCGCCGCGATGACCTGCTGGCCGAGGGCGTTGAAATTCTTGTTCGTCAACACGATGCCCTTTGTTGTGCCGGTCGTACCGCCGGAATAGAGGATCACAGCGGGGTCCGCGCCCTCGCGCTTGACCTTATAGGTCTTATAGTAGCAGGAGTGGGAGAGCTTCATGAAGTCCTTCCACATGATGACCGGCGCGTCCTCGGGAATCTTCTCGATCTTGCGTCCCTCGGTGAGCATATAACCCGCCTTGATCGTCGGGGACAGCGCGTCGCGCACGCTTGCGATGATCATGTTCACGACCTTCGTGCGCTCGCGCACCTTTTCAAACTTGTTGTAGAACTGGTCGAGCGTCACCGCCGCCACGCTTTCCGAGGCGTTCAGGTAAAACTCGATTTCCTTCTCTGCCGACAGCGGATGGATCATGTTCGCAATGCCGCCGACGAGGTTGACGGCGTAGAACATATAGATGGCCTGCGGGCAGTTCGGCATGGCAATGGTCACCTTGTCACCCTCGCGCACGCCGATGGTCTTGAGCGCCTTGGCGCACTGCTCGATCTCGCGGATCATCTGGCGGTAGGTCGTCGACTTGCCCATGAACGTAAAGGCAATGCTGTTGGGGTACTTCTTGGCAACGTTTTCCACGGCCTCGAACATCGAGCCGTCGAAATATTCAAGATGCATCGGCACCTCGCCCATGTAATCCTTCCAGGGCGTTCTGACAATGGAATCACTCATATTCTACTTCCTCCGATAGCGGTCGTTCCAAAAGGGTGGGGTGTTCTAACAGATATTTGAAAAGGCGCACGCTCTTTGCGTAATAGTAGCCGTCGGCAATGCGCTCATCCACGGTGAGGCCGAGGTCCACCGTCTCCTGCATTTCGACAAGGCCGTGCTCGTCGTACAGCGGCGTCCACTTCTTTTCGCCGATGATGCAGAACAGCGAGCTCGTGCCCCAGTTCGTCAGGTGGTGGTAGCCGCTTTTGAGATGAATGGAACCGAGGTTGGAGATGAACACCGAACTGTAGTTCGGGTCCTTGCCGATCAGGAAATCGGGGCACCAGCCGTGCTTGTCGAGCCAGCGGATAAATCGCACCGCCGCCTTGGACAAAAAGCGCGGCAGGCTGTTGAGCACATTCATGCTGTTGTCGGTCGTGTTGACCTTCTTCTGCTCGCGGCAGGCCGCAACCTCCTGATGGATCTCCTCGTGGATCGTGTCGATGGTGCTCTCAGGCTTTATCTCCAGCAGAGCCATGGCCTCTTCGCTGCCGTCGGCAAACTCCTTTTTGATGACAAAGCCCGCTGTCACCTTATTGCGCTGATAGTAGTTTTCATTCGCGTAAAAGCGGTTGAGCTTCGGCCGCAAAATGACCGTCTTAACGAGCGCCGTCAAAATCACGTGGAAAAATGTGTACTTGAACGGGATGCCCTCATAGTTTTTCGTCGCAATGTAGTCCTTGATGGGCTCTAAATTCACGCGCTCTGCGATATACGCCTCGTTGTCCGCGCGGTTGGGATAGATGATGCCCATGATAAAGTGCAGCGAATCCACATCCCGCAGCAGTGTTGCGTCGCGCCGGTCGCCCCAGCGTCTTTTCTGTTCTGCCATAAAACCTTCTTCCTTTTCTTTCGGTTTTGCTTCTTTTCCCCCACCCTTCCACAAGTGGGACCCTCTTTAGGGAATAAACCGCTCAAAAATGGCGATCGCGCCCTCGCGCTCCGCCGTCTCCAAGTCTTCTTTCGACCGGATGGTCCAGTAAACGCCCTGCGCGCCGTAGAGCTTACGGCATAAACGCGGCGCCCAGTTTTTCTTATCTTCAAATTTGTAGGCGATAAAATCCGGCTGTGCCATGATGTTGCCCAGCAGGTTCGTCGTCGCAAACGCCATCGGCAGGCTCAAATTGCCGCGGTCTTTCAAAAAGTCGCAGCTCAACTGCCCGCGGATGACCTCTGGCCGGTGCTTTTTCAGCCACGCCACGCACCGCGGGTCGAACGACTCCACGCAGTACTTGACGCCAAATTTGTCGAGTTCCGCCATCGTGCGCTCAGTGAGCTCGGCAAAGTTGTCGCGAAAGCTCTTGACCTCCACAATGAGCGGCAGGCCCGTCCCCGCAAACAGCGCGAGCACATCCTTGAACTGCGGGATGGTCTCCTTCGTCCCGTCCAGCGCGTAGTCCTTGAGCTCGTCCGCGCTCAGGTCTTCGAGATACCCCTCGCGGCCCGTCATACGCTTCACATCGCTGTCGTGGAACACGGCAAGCGTCCCGTCGCGCAGCAGGTGCACGTCGAGCTCCGCGCCGAAGCCCCGCGCGATTGCGCGCGAGAATGCCGGCAGCGAATTTTCGGGAATGCCCGCCTCCTTATCGTAGAGCCCGCGGTGCGCATAGCGGAATTTCCGCAGCGCCGCCATCGACTCCGTCCCGCGACGCGCGCGCAGTAAAACCGCCCACGCGACCGCCAGAATCAGGCAAATTCCGACAACGATCCGTAAAATTTTCATTTTAGATCACTTCTTGTATTCGATTTAGTCCGCATCCATGTCCTCAAACGCCGCAAGGCCAGCCTTGGCCTCCACCTTGCAGTCGCCGTGGCGCACGAAGCACATCGTCACAAAGCTGCAAGCCACGAAGAACGCCGCATACGGGAACAGCATGCTGTAGCTGATGTGCTTCAAAAGCGTGCCCGCCAGAATCGGCGTCACGACCTGCGCCGCCATCGAAAATGTGTAGTAGTAACCCGTGAACTTGCCGATATCGCTGCCCTTGCACATTTCAACGACCATCGGCAGCGAGTTGACGTTGATTGCCGCCCACGCAAGGCCGACGAGCGCAAACACGACAAACATCACGGCGTTGATGTTCTGATAGTGCGTCGTCAAAAAGTACGCCGACGCAAAGCACGCCGCAAGCAGGATAACGCCGCCCTGAATGGTCTTCTTGCGTCCGATCTTCGACGCCAGCTGCCCCACGGGAATGTACGACACGATGGCCCCGCCCGTCGCGACGAGCAAACACGTCGACGCGCCGCCGAGGCCCTGCCCCATCACGCGCCCGACATACGTCGTCCACCACGTCGTCACGCCGTTGTAGCCGATGTACCACAGCGCGATCGAGTTCAGCAGCATCACAAGGCTGCGCTTCACCTCTTTGGGCAACTCCTCACTGCCGTCCGGCTCCTCCTCCACGAGCTGCTGCTCGGGATGCTCGGCCTCGTATTCCTTCTCCGCCGCCGCGAGCTTCGGCTCGTTTGTCGTGAAGTACAGCACGATGACCGAAACCGCCATCAGCACCGACACGACGATAAACAGCGGCTGATAGTTCACATGCGCGGCCCCCGCCGTCTTGCTGTTCGGATACAGCACCGCCGCCACAATAAGATACGAAATGCCGCCGACTGCGCCCATCAGGTTGATGATCGCGTTCGCGCGCGATCTTATAGGCTTGGGTGTCACATCCGGCATCAGCGCCACCGCGGGCGAGCGGTAGGTCCCCAGCGCCACGAGCAGCAACCCCAGCGTGACGACGAACATCGCGAGCTTACCCGTGCTCGCGCCATTTGCGTAGCCGTTGTCAAAAAGCGGCAGCAGATTCATCAGGATCACCGCAGCCGCCGTGCCGCCGAGGATAAACGGCATCCGCCGCCCGATCTTCGTGCTCGTCCGATCACTCAGCGCGCCGAAGAACGGCAGCAAAAACAGCGCCAGCACATTGTCCGCCGCCATGATCGCGCCGGAAATGGTCTCGTCTAAGTGGAACGTGTTCGTCAAGATCAGCGGGATGATGTTGTCGTACATCTGCCAGAACGCGCAGATGGACAAAAACGCCAGCCCCACCAGCACCGTGCGCTTGTGGTCAAGCTTCATAGCCGTTCTCCTTGCAAAGAAAAGTCGATTTCCTTAGAATCACAGTAGAATATCATGTTTTCGCCGAAATAGCAAGCGCCCGTCGCGCCCCACTCTGTCAAATCCCTGTAAAATGCCAATATTCCTTGCCTTTTCGTCCCGTTTTCGCTATAATGGAACAAAAATTGCTAAAAAGGAGCCCCCATGCTGTTTTGGAAGAAGAAAACGCCCCCGCTCGTCCAGTCCTCCGCCTCCGCGTGGCGCGAGCAGTGGCGCGCGATCGTCCCGCCCGAGTGCCGCAACGTCCCCGTCACCGTCGATGGCCGCACCGTCACCGCCTACGTGCAGATCAACCATTTCGTGATGATGCTCCAGGACGGCTTACTCATGGAGGAGCACTTTTTCGACGTCTGCTCCCACTTCCAGCGCGCGGGCTACCATGTCATCTGGCTCATGCGCTGCACGCAGGACATCGAAAACGGCTATTTGAAGCTCAAAAAGCAGCGCGGCGACAAATGCCTCTGGAAGTGGCGCAAGCCCACGACGAACTTCGGCCGCTGGACGTCCGACAACCGCTGCGTGACCATCCTCCTCCAATATAAGCCCGCGCCCGACGGCCCGCTCGAGCACTGCACGGAGCACATTTTGCAGCGCGTCCAGTGGGCGGAGAGCTCGGACGACGCGCAGATGGTCCCCTCGCGCACGGAATTTGCCACCGTCGGCGTCCCCGGCACCCCCGCCGAGCTCGCCAACTGGCTCCGCGGCGGCTTCATGTCGGGCGATTTGTAAAATTTTCAGTTGGTTGCCGTCCTTCGTCCAACAACTCCTTTCATGCTTGACAAGCATGAACCCCCGGTTTTCCGGGGGTTTTATTTTTACTGTTTTTAAGGAGATTGCTATGAAACGGACTACAAACTACGCTCTTCCCACGTGGGAAAAATCGGACTTCATCCAAATGTCAGACTTCAACGACCTGACGCAAAAGACCGACGCGGCGCTCAAAGCCAACGCCGACGCCATCGGCGAAAAAGCCACAGCCGCCGCGCTCGCGGCCCTCGCCAAAAACCTCGGCGTCGTCGGCCACAACGCGCGCGTGACGTGGGGCAGCTACACCGGCGCGGGCACCTACGGCGCGAGCAACCAGAATTCGCTCGAATTCGGCTTCTGCCCCGTGCTGGTGGCCATCACCTGCGACGAGCTGGGCCACTACCCCGCTGCTCCCTCGATTCTGCTGCGCGGGGCGGGCCTCGCACCCACGCTGACGGCGGCAAGCGGCGGCTCGATGGGCGCGGAATACACGGCCCTCCGCCCCACATGGGGCGACAGCGGCGTCAGCTGGTATTCCGAAAAATCCGTTGCCTGCCAGCTCAACGAATCCGGCATCACGTACTTCTATGTTGTCATCGGCTACGACAAAGCCAAAGAAGAGGAATAAAAAACAGCCCCGAGGCAAATGCCTCGGGGCTTGTTTTTTAACTGATATTATTCAGTTTCGATTTACTTGACTGAATTACAGACCCTCAACGATCTGAATCCAAGCGGCATAGTGCTCGCCACTGTCAAGTGTGATCAGGGTGCAGATCCAGTAATTGCTGGAGATCTCGGTAGCAGCGACCTTATCGGTAGCGATCTGAGGAGCACCGTCAACCATGGCAATGTTGCCGTCCTTATCCAGAACAACAAGCTCAACCTTCTTTACGTTATCGCCCTGATAGGAGATATCGCTGGCGGTGAAATAAGTGCTGTTGAGATCAGTGGACAGAGTCACCTGATACATGGGGTGCTGGGAAGCGTCATTGCCGTTAGCGGTAACGTCAACACCCTTGACCTTGGTGATTGCAGCGGCGACAGTCGCCTTGGGAGCCAGAGTGACAGTGTAGACGTTGGTCTTGGTGCCATCCTCGGAAACGACCGTAACGGTAGCGCTGTGGTCATTGTCGAAGCTGTTCGCACCGTTGGCGATGGTGACAACCGCGTTGTCATCGTCAGCCTTGGCGGTAACCTTGGCAGCAGTGCCGAGGTCACCAGTCACAGTAGCGGAGAACGGGGTAGCAGCCTGCTCGAACTTAACAGCAACGCCGTTGACGTAAACGGTAGCAGCAGCCTCGTCGCCGAGCTTCTCACCAACATAGACGCAGGAAGCGGTCGGGGCAGCCTTGTTGTCGTGGACGACCCAGATGCCCTTGGTCTCAACGTCCTTGGCCTTGAGGTCAGCGATCGTACCGACAGTACCGTCAGCAAGGACGACCTTGGTGTCGGTATCGTCGAGATAGTAGGCCTCGTCAGAGGTGATGATACGCTTGCCGCTCAGCTCAGCACCGCCGGTCACATAGTCGACATAGACCTTATCGGTGCTGTCGATGGTGCCGTCAGTTGCCTCGTTGATCAGGTCGATGTCGATAATCTCGCCATAGGTGTCGTGGGCAGTGTTGGTGTCGATGGTCACCTTGTAGAGCATGTTCTGACCGTCGGACAGAGCCTTGATGATATCCTCATCGGAGGTGTAGACAGTAGCTTCCTTACCGTCGAGGATGACCTTCATGCCGTAGTTGTCGCCATCGGTGTACTTGGTCTCGATGGTGTACAGCAGGTGAGAGTTCAGCTCAGCGGGGGTGTACTCGGTGATGTAGACATAGTCCACAACATTCTTGCTGTCCTTCTCGCTGAACATGACGTCGATGGTACCGTCAGCCATCTTGGCCAGCTTGTCGGTGCCGGTGAAGGCCTCGTACTTGTAGTTGCCCTTGGCATCCTCAGTACGGACGATGAACTGGGTGTCGTCGGTCACGAAGACCTTTCTGTTGTTTTCACCGTAGATGATAGCGCCGGTCTTGACGTTCAGGGTGGCCTTCTCAACGGCGCTGACGTAGTCAATGCCCTTCAGGTTCACGCTGTCGTCATCGTTGGTCTCAACGCTGTACAGAGCGAGGCCGAGGTAATAGGTGTTGCTGCCGTCGTCTTCGCCGACCTGAGCATACGCCTTGGAGCCAGCAACTTCAAAGCCGTTGTCGCGGTTGTCGCGCAGGTAGGGCACAGCGCCTTTCTGAGTCTCAACCCACTTGTAGTGAGCGGCGCTCTCAGTGGAAGCAGCGGAATCAAAGCCGTCGATCTTGTTGACGGTCACGGTCTTTTCGGTGGCGCTGCCATCGAAGGTGATCAGGGTAGCCTCAGCATGGCCGTTCTTGCCGGTACCGACCCAGGTCAGGTCCTTGAGAACAGCATAGCTGCTGCGGTCGAGACCAACGGAACCGATCACGTTGCCGAACTGATCGAAGAACCATGTGTACTTGACATCCTTGGTCTTGCCAGCCTCGTTCAGAACGAGCATAACAGCATCGTCATACTCCTTGCCGTCGAGGGTGTGCTGGTTGGCATTGCGCCAAATGGTGGTCTGAGCCGCGACAATGGAGTCAGCAGCGCCGACGACCTCAACGTAGTTCTGCTTGCCCTTCAGGCCGACGAACTCGACGTTGTTAGCCTTGGCCTCGTTGACGTTGACAAGAACGTAAGCGTCCTTGGCATAGTCATTGCCCTCGGCATAGATGGGAGACGCGAACTTCGCACCGGAGGGAGCGAAAGCGGTCATCTTGATGTAGTCGTCCTGAGTGACGTGACCGCTCTTATCGGTCTCTTCCTCGACAACCTTGTCAACCTGAGCAAGATAGGTGTCGATGATGACCAGGCGGTAGCCGTCCTTGACCTCATAGAACTCGATCTGCTCGCCCTGAGCGCCGACCGTGTCCTTGGTGGCGGTGGCCTTGTAGGTCACGGGAGAGGTGCTCTTCACGCCGTTGGTGTAGGTCTCAACGATCTTGGCGGAAGTCTTCTCGCCGAGAGCGGTGCAGATGTCGCACTGAGCGGTGGCAACATTGTAGGAAGCGTCCGGAGTGGCAACGACCTCAGCATAGGTCTTGCTGGTCTTGGTGTTGTACCACTTGGTGGAGGGACGGCCCCACTTATCCTCAGAATCCTTGGAATCGAGGTTGAAGTTCTTCTTGGCCAGAGTGTTCTGAGCGATATTCGCAACCTTGTCAGTCACATAACCGAAAGCGGGGGTGTAGGTGACCATGGGCTGCTGAATAGCGCGGAACAGGATCTCGGCAACCAGCTCACGGGTAGCGGGAGCGCCGAGGTTGGTGGTCTTGGCAACGTTCTTCAGAACGCCGAGCTGCTCGGCATACTTGGCAACGTTCAGGGACCAGTCAGCGCCGGAGAACTCACCGTTCTTGTCGTAGCCGACAGCACGGAGGATCATCGCGAGGACCTCGTAGCCGGTCACGTTGCCGGACGGCTTGAAGGTGCCATCGGGATAACCCTTGACGAGCTCAGCGTTGGCGCAGTAGCCGATGTAACCGGCAGCCCAACCGGCACCGGTCATGTCGCTGAACTTGTTGTAGGTGGAGTACAGACCGGACTTGTCGTTCTTGGCGACGTCGCCGGTGTAGATACGATAGATGATCGTAGCCACTTCTGCACGGGTGATGTTGCCCTGGGGCTTGAAGGAACCATCTTCATAACCCTTGAACACATCCATGCCATTCAGAACGGCAACGGCCTCAGCGTAATCAGCGCTGACGTCCTTGTCATCCTTGAAGGCACTGGCGCTGACGGCCAGAGACAGAGTCATGACCAGAGCCAGCACCATTGCGAGTAACTTTTTCATAGATGTTACTCTCCTTTCATAAATTTCCATCCCCTTGGAGCCGAACACCCGCCGTCTCTCCCTCTTTCCCGTGGTTGCTGCCAAAATTTGAAAATCCTTAAATTGTTGCAGAAACAATATAAAATAATCAAAATTCAGCAGAATCAACGTGAAATCGTTCGATTCGGTGGATATCGCATCCCCTTAGGATTTTCGCCTTTCCTTGTATTTCAGTGCTTTGCGGGCTTATCGTGGTAGCGGTTTGGTAGCGGTCCGAAAATTTAAAGTGCGTTTTTTCCTGTGATACCAACGGTTTGCAGAATCGCTACCATGGTAGCGCACCCGTTTCGCTTAAAAAAAGACGGCGCAGAAAATCTGCGCCGTTAACGGAAATTTATGATGGAATTTTTGAAATTTTACACGTTGAAGCGGAAATAGATCATGTCGCCATCCTTGACGACGTACTCCTTGCCCTCGCTGCGCAGCAATCCCTTTTCCTTTGCCGCCGCGACGCTGCCGCAGCGGATCATGTCGTCGAAATTGATCGTTTCGGCGCGGATGAAGCCGCGCTCGATGTCGGAGTGGATCTTGCCCGCGGCCTGCGGGGCCTTGGTGCCGTTTTTGATGGTCCAGGCGCGGCACTCGTCCTCGCCGTAGGTCAAAAACGAGATGAGGCCGAGCAGCGCGTAGGAGCACTTGATCAGGCGGTCGAGGCCGGATTCCTGAATGCCGAGCTCCTCGAGGAACATCGCGCGGTCGTCGCCGTCGAGCTCGGCGATGTCCTGCTCGAGCTTGGCGCAGATGGGCAGCACCTGCGCGCCCTCGCGGTCGGCGAGCTCCTTGACCTGCTGCAAATACCGGTTGCCGTCCTGATTCGCAAAGCCGTCCTCGTCCATGTTCGCAGCGTAGATGATGGGCTTGAGACTCAAAAGATCGGCGGTCGCGATGAGCTCTGCGTCGTCAGACGAGACCTCGAACGTGCGCGCGCTCTTGCCCGCGTCGAGATGCTTGGCAAGAGCGGAGAAGAGCTCGACCTCGTGCAGGAACTTCTTGTCGCCCTTGGCCATCTTCGTCGCCTTTTCGACGCGGCGGTTGACCATCTCAAGGTCGGCCATGATGAGCTCCAAGTCGATCGTCTCAATGTCGCCGAGGGGATCGACGGGGACGTTCGTGCTCGCGTCAGCCACGACGTGCATGATGTTTTCATCGTCAAAGCAGCGCACAACGTGCACGATGGCGTCCGTGCGGCGGATGTTCTCAAGGAACTTGTTGCCGAGGCCCGCACCCTGGCTCGCGCCCTTGACGAGGCCCGCGATGTCGACAAATTCGATGACGGCGGGAGTCTTCTTCTTGGGGTGGTACATCTCGGCGAGCTTATCGAGGCGCTCGTCGGGAACGGCCACCATGCCGACGTTCGGCTCGATGGTGCAGAAGGGGTAGTTGGCGCTTTCCGCGCCCGCGTTGGTGATCGCGTTGAAGAGAGTGGACTTGCCGACATTCGGCAGTCCGACGATACCTAATTTCATAGTTTTCTCTATCTCCTTAAAATGTCTTGATTTTCAAGGGTTTCCGGAATCCGGCGCGTTTGGCTTACGCCATTTTTACGCCATTTTCGCATGGACTTATATGCTAGGAAACC
>ERZ809209.1302-NODE-1302-length-11153-cov-6.283835_pt1 | contig 11153 bp, 6 predicted proteins | sample MGYA00520514_ERZ809209 | MGnify/ENA primary metagenome ERZ809209 (study PRJEB31576, sample SAMEA3212657) | Homo sapiens | biome: human-gut; feature: human gut; material: fecal | place: Sweden | collected 2012 ...
CCGCTGCATCATTCTGGCCGGTCCCAGCGAAAAGGGTCAGGAGAGACACCTACCGGAGTCACCAAATGACCGTTGCCATCGTCTATCAGCCAGTCGGCAAAGAACTCGGCGGCCCCTTTCATCAACGGATAGGCCTCGTTTTTCAGGAATGTTTCATCCTGTGTGAACTGGTAGTGTTCCCATAAGTGGCTACACAACCACCCTTGCACCATCGGCCAGAAAGAAGCTGTCGGCACGTTGTCGTTCGGCAAGGACTCTCGCCAGATGGATGTGTTATGATGGGCCACCCAACCACGGCGGTTATACATATTCCGGGCTGTTTCGGCACCGGAGACAGACAGTTCCCGGATCATTCGGAAAAGAGGTTCCTGGCATTCCGACAGATTGGTGAGTTCGGCCGGCCAGTAGTTCATTTCTGTGTTGATATTGATCGTATAGCCGCAGTTCCAGGCTGGAATTGTGTCTTTGTTCCAGATTCCTTGCAAGTTCAAAGGTTGTCCGCCTGGACGTGATCCGCTGATCATCAGGTAACGTCCGAATTGGAACAGGAGAGCTGCCAAGTCGGGATCGGCGTTTCCGGCAAACTGTTCGAGACGTTTGTCGGTCGGCATCGCCTTTTGTTCGGGAGAGGAAAACAGTTCGAAATCGACTCGGTCGAAAAGGGAACGGTAATCTTCCGTATGGCGTTGTTTCAGTGTCTGATAGTCATAGGAAAGGGCTTTTTCCAGAATGCTGGCTGCTTTGGCCGAAGGATCGATACCATCCCGGCTCGGACTTTTGTCGAAACCATTGAAACTTGTTGCCATACTGAGTATGAAATAGACTTCGTCCGTGTTGTATATATGGATACCGGCGTCGGTAATCTCACATTTCCCGTCTTTAGGGAAGACCGGTTTCAACTGGGCTTCGAAAAACATACCTTTCCCGCCGATCTCGTCGCCGTAAAGCATCCGTTTGTCGAACTTGCGTTTGCCGTTCGCATCGTAGAGTTCAGGGTGTTTGTATTGGTCGCCCCATTGTTCGATTTGCTCGAATGTACGCCGTTCCACATAGCCGGGAGCCTGTCCGTGCAGGATCAGACGGTCGTCAGTCCCTTTTTGCTGGGCTGTCGGATGAGGTGATGTGAAATCGAGCGAGATGTCGATGCCATTCGGTGTATCGCTTTTCAGATGCATGACGATCACATTGTCCGGATGGGAAGCGAATACTTCCCGTTCGTATTTCACTCCGTTTTGTTTATAGACTGTTGTGGCAACCGCATCCGAGATGTTTAATGCCCGTTTGTATCCGGCAGCATCTCCCGGCTTGTTGTTTTGGATATGCAGGTCTCCGAACGGTTGGTAATATTGGTGCAGGCGTCCCAGCCAGTTCTTGCAAACCAGGTCGGAAGCTGTCTTGTATTTTCCGGCTTTCATCAGCCCGACAACTTTGTCGAACATCTCCGGTGTTATTTTCACATCTTTGAAAACGACTGACGGTTCCCCGCTGTATAACGTGTTTTCATTCAGTTGAAGTTGTTCTTTCTCAACTCCTCCGAAAACCATTGCTCCCGCACGGCCGTTCCCGATGGGGAGTGCCTCGTCCCAGTTTTGGGCAGGCTTGTCGTACCACAAGGTGAGTGGTGCTTTTGAGGGTGTTCCCGTGCACGCGGCCAGCAACAAGAATGAGATCAGATAAGAAATAGTGCGCATATACATGGTATTTTTAAGATTATACAAAAAAGTGTCCAGATGCAAAGATATGCAATTCATCCGGACACTTTAAAGATTTAAAATGAATTAATATCCCGGATTTTGTTCGATCGTGGCATATACATTCCGTTCGATTTCCGAGTAGGGGATTGGCCAGAGATTATGATAATCCTCTATACTCATGCCTGTTCTGGGGTTATATCTTCGGTTCCTGTCGGCAAGTTTACCCATACGACATAAAGTCAGCATGCGGAGTTCTTCGCAATACAACTCGCGTAGGCGTTCGTCCAGGATATAGTCGATGTTTACTTCTGCCGGTTGTGCCGGATCGGCATTTGCACGACTACGAACCGTATTGACATCGGCTGCCGCTTTTGCCTGGTCACCCTTGTTGACATACGCTTCCGCTCTCAGTAGGTAGGTTTCGGCAAGGCGGAACAAGTAAACGTCTTTATAGGAGCCGTTCGCACTGTTGATTACCAGATGTTCGCCGAAAGGAGTCATCAAAGGATTACCGTTTGCGTCTTTCTGGTAGAATTCTTCGGGGAAGTTGTTAACACGAGAAATCTTTGTCATCAGCGGATACCACTGGCGGATCGAGTCAAGCTGTTTGTAATAACCGTCTTTTACCAGCCATTGCCCGAAAGCCGGAGATTCCGGATTATCGATACGCACGTCGCGGATGATGTTGTATTCCGAGTTCCGGATGTCGTTTTCCGAACCTTTGGACCAAATATCATTGAAGAAATGGCTGGTCGGCTGGATCCAGCCGATACCACGTCCACATTTGCCATCCGTCACTCCTAAGAACGCTGTTGTATTGACTTCCTCACCTGCCTCATTTTTAGCCGTTATTTTGATATTCTGGTAGTAAGGGATAAAGCTGAATGACGCATTGTAGTCCGTGTTGGAACCCGGATTTAGGTAATCATATTGCAGCACCCATAAACTTTCTTTGTTACCGCTACCCCTGTTTTGGTTGTTCAGCCGGAACAGATCCCAATAGACATCGCCGGCTTCGTTCTGACGTGAACCGAAACGGTTGGTCATAAGTGCCATTTCCGGATGGTCAATTACGGCACTTGCCGCTTGTATCGCCTCGTCATATAAGCCTAAACAGATGTTGACTTCTGCCAACAGGTGTTGTGCGACCTGCTTACTTAGCTTTCCGTCTTTTACCGATTCGATATTAGGAAGCAAAGAAACAGCTTCTTCCAGATCTTGTTTGATTTGCTTATAAACTTCTTCCCGGCTTGCCCGTACATAGTCGCGGCGAGGAGTCGTGATTTCTTCCAGAATCAAAGGGACGCCTCCGAATAGATTGGCTAGCATACGGTAAGCATACCCTCTGAACACCAAAGCTTCTCCTCTGATTACCTTTTTATCTTCGTCATTTACCTGGCTGGCATTTGTTAAACGGTTTAAAATAACGTTGGCATTGGATATGACCGTGTAGGATTCTTTCCAAACCTCTTTAGGTACGGCAAAAGTCGGTACCATCACGTTTTTATAATCATTCAACTTTGCCGGCTTATAGTAATCGGTTCCGTTGAAAGCAAAATCTGTTGCATAATAGAAAGCGAAGCGGGTGTCCATTGTCATCTCGCAAACCTGATATCTTACACGGTTATACAGGTAGTTTAACGATGATTGGAAATGAGCGCTTGTCTCCATTGAATTCTCCGGCGAATAAAAATCCAGAGGTTTTTCCTTCAAAAAGTCGTGCTCGTCGCATGAAGAAAAGGAGGCGAATGCCGCTAAAAGCATAATGCCGTATTTGATTGATTTCATATTCATATATAATTAAAATTCAAGATTAAGACCAATAGAATAGCTTCTCATAACCGGATACTTGCTCGTGTTCAGACCGGTTCCTGTTTCAGGATCCCAACCATCCCAGTCGGTGAAAGTAAGGAGGTTCTTTCCTGTTACATACAGTTTCAGCCGGTTGACTTTGAACTTGCTTAGGAAAGAGGCGGGTACATTATAGGACAATGTAACATCCTGCAAACGGACGAAGCTGCGTTGTACATAAGGGGAAAACGTGTATCCGAGCGCTTGAGTATAATAGCCTAACTGGCGGTAACGTGCGTTCGGGTTTTCCGGTGTCCAGTAATCGAAGTTGAACAGGTTGTTCTGGTAGATATTATCCGGATTGGCAAGGTCTTTGCCCGGCTGTCCGTAATAATAATTTTTTCCTCCTTGTACGGAATTGATCATGAATTTGAATTCCCAATTTTTGTAGCGGAATGAGTTCTGGATGCTGAAGCGATAAGCAGGATCGGAATAGCCTATTATCTTTCGGTCTTTATCGGCGGTATATTTACCATCGTTGTTAACATCTTCCACTTTATAAGTCCCATATTCGAATCCGTCGGGAATCAGACCATTCTGTTTGTCTGCAATCTGCCACATGCCGATGATGTTGTAATCATAACAAACTCCATACGGATGGTTGATAAATATCTTATCGGAGATCAGGTCGTCTTCCCGTCCGTCACCGTCGGCATCGATTCCCAGAATACTTTTAACCTTGTTGCGGTTACGGGAGAAGTTGAATGTGACATCCCAGGAGAAATCTTTTGTTTCTATAGGGATTCCTGTTACGGTCATTTCAAAACCTTTGTTGCTCATTTTACCGATATTGGACGGGATTTTGTCCAGACCGTTCATTTGCGGAATATTGATATTGAATAACAAGTTGTTCGTTTGCGATGTGTAATATTCAACAGTACCGAAAATACGACTGTTTAAAGCACTGAAATCGGCGGCGATATTGAACGTATTGGTCGTTTTCCATTTCAAATCGGCGTTGGCCAACGATTTGATCCATTGCATTTGTTCGGCGCTTACGCCATCTCCAAACAGGTACCCGGCATTGACAGTCGAGTCGTCCACTTTAACGGAGCCAACTCCGGCTCCCATCTGTGCCATTGTCTGATACCGTCCTACCGTACGGTTACCGTTTTGGCCATAAGAGAGGCGCAGTTTCAGGTTCTCCATCCAGTCCACATTATTTTTGAAGAAGTCTTCTTCGCTGATACGCCATGCCAAAGCAGCGGAGGGAAATACACCGAACTTGTGGTTTTTCCCGAATCCGGAGAACCCATCGCGGCGGACTGTTCCGGTGACGATATATTTGTCGTTGAACGTATAGATGGCACGCAGCATGGTGTACAGGCTGGATTCTGTCCATGCGCCTGATTTAGCTGTTTGCAAGTCTGCCTGCCCTGCGTCCAGTTTGTTGTAGCCCAGAATATCATTAGAGAAGTTGGTTGCTCCTGCCTTTGTCATCTCGTACTGTCTTTTTTCCACTCCATATACGAAAGTGGCATTGATTGCATGCTTTCCGAACTTGTTTTTATACGACAGGATGTTGTCGACTGTCCAGTTATACTCGCTGTTGTTCTCTTTTGAACCGGAACCTGTAAAGTTCGCTCCCCATTTGTTGAAGTTGTAAATCTTGTTTTCGATCAGGTTCTGCGAGAAGTTCATACGGTAATTCAATCCTTTCAGAAATGGGAAATCAATGTCTGCATAGAAGTTTCCGAACAGATTGTAACGCTTGTTGGTGTCATCCTGTTGGATAGTCAGTAACGGATTCAGGGAGTTTTTATACGGTTCGCGAATATAGTCGCCGTTTTCATCGGTTGCCGCAACAATAGGAGGAAGTCCTACAACAGTAGACAGATCGGGTGATTCACCTGAATAATCGCTGACAGTGAAGAATGATTGTACACCTACTTTCAGGAAGCTCGTGATTTTGGTATCCATGTTGATACGGATGTTGTAGCGTTTATATGTATCGTTGATTACCAGGTTCTTCTGATCTGTATAACCCATAGAGAAGAAGTAGCTGCTCAATTCGTTTTTCCCTCTTACACTCAGATTGTGATTTTGGATATAAGGGGTTTTGTTTGTCAGCATATTCCACCAGTCGGTTTCCGTCCCGTTTTCATATCCGTCCAGTGCGTTGCGGTCCATCAAATGCGAAGTCGGATCCCAATTCGGATTCGGTTGGAGCATATCGTCTCCAATACGGCTTTCTTCGAGGAAGCGGTCTGCGATCTTGCGAAGGAACCCGTCGCGTCCTTCGGGATACATGTCTTTGTTGGTCGGTTGCTGGTAAGAGAACGAACCGCTGTATTCGATTGTCGGTTTACTCATCACCTTACCCGTTTTGGAAGTGATCAGGATCACACCGTTGCTGGCTTCCGATCCATAGATGGCGGCGGCGCTTGCATCTTTCAGGATATCGATGGATTCGACATCGTTCATATTGATATCGACCATGTTCCCACGGAAAATGATGCCGTCCAGAACGATCAACGGACTGTTACCGCCACTGATGGACGTACGGCCGCGGATAGACATATCCGGATCTTTACCGGCTTCAGATACCGAGCTTACGTTCAGTCCGGGAACCGTCCCCTGTAATGCCGAACCCAAGCTGATATTCGGTGATTCCTGCAAAGTTCCCAGATCGGCACGGACAACAGACCCGGCTAGGTCGCTTTTCTTGGCCGTCCCATAACCGACGACGACGACTTCGTCCAGCTTCTGTGCGTCTTCCGCCAACTGCACGTTGATGTTCTTCTGGCTATCGACTGTAATCTCTTTGGTCACGTATCCGATATAGGAAAACTGGATCACCGCTCCCTGGGGAACCGAGAGGGTATAATTGCCGTCCATATCTGTGATGATCCCGTTGGTTGTGCCTTTTTCTACCACATTAGCACCGGCAATAGGGCCTAAATTGTCACTTACCGTACCGGAAATCGTCACTTGCTTCTGTTGCTGTTGAACCGTTTGGGCAGAGATGATGATGTGATTGTTCCGGATGACGAATGTGCATCCGCTCTCTTTCAGGATCAGTGCGAGTGTTTCATTCAAAGATTTATTGTTAACAGAGGCATTGACCTGTTTATTCAGATTAATGACCGACTCATCATAGTCGACCGACATACCTGTTTGTTTCTCTATTTCGGAGAAAGCATCTTTGATTGTGATGTTGTGGGATGGCAGTGTGATCGACTGGCTACTGGCAACTGTCTGTTGCACAAAAAAGAAAAGAAAAAACATTAACGAAACGCGGAATAAACTAATTAGCTTATTCTGTTGTGTTTTCAGGTTTAATTCCATATTTTTGTAAAATTAGATATTTAAGTAAATACTATGCATGATTTTTATCCTGCCGGATAATTAGTTAGAATGAATGGTGTTGCTCGATTTCAAGCCGGGGAGATCTGATTGGCGTCATCTTCCCGGTTCTTTTTTTCATATTAGTATCTCCTCTTTTTTAGTTTATGTACACTTTGTCCTCTTTTATTTTGTAGTTCAGTCCTTTTATCATCTCTTTCATGACTTCCAGTACTTGTTTCAGGCCCTCGTCAGGATTAAACTTCATTGTAAAGCTTCTGCCGGCGAACCGTTCCGTCTCGTAATTGATCGTTACATCGAATTTACGTTCGATGGTCTTTACGATCTGGTCGAACGAGGCCGTCTGGAATATCAGATACCCGTCGGTCCATTGCATCACGCGTCCGGCGTCGACAGTATTGAGTGCCAGTGTTTCCAGGCGGTGATTGTAGATGATTTGTTCGTCTGGCGATAAAATCAGGCTTGTGTCTTGCTTCAAACAGGGATAGACTTGGATTTTCCCTTCTTCCAACGTGGCAATCGTAACATCCTGGTCTGAATAAGCGTTTAGATTGAATACGGTGCCGAGTGCTTTGACCGTCATATGGGCGGTTTTGACCAAAAAGGGTTTTGTCGGATCTTTGGCGACTTGGAAGCGGGCTTCCCCGTTGAGGAACAGGAGACGTCTTTTTCCCCTGAAATGTTTGTCATAGACCAGTAAAGAACCGGAGTTCAACCAAACTTTCGTCCCATCGGGCAGTTTTACTTGTTTCTGTTCTCCATTTGCGACGAAACATTCTTTCAATTGAGCTTCTTCCACAACCGGATTTACTTTTGTCAGATAATAATAGGTACCGAAAGCACCAAGCAACGGCAAAAGTAGTATGGCGGCAATTCTCTTGATATATAAGCCAATTGGCTTGTGAAGCATCCGATCGGATGCTTCGATCCGCTTATGTAGTCGGGATAATTCCTGGAAAGTGGATTCGTTTGCCACGGCAGATTTCTCTTCCCATAAAGTAACCATCGCCTTTTCTTTCTCTTCCTGAAAATTCCGGTCAAGCAGCCAGGCATGGAACTTCTTCTGTATTTCCGGGGACAGGTCGTTCTCGAAAAATTTCTCTATTAATATATGTATGTTTCTTTTGCCCATTTTTCGTCTTTATATTATAGCTAACGGATGAGTGGGGAAGCACACACAGCCGGAAGTGCATTTTTTTCAGAAAAAAAGCAGCAAAGTGGAATATGCGATCTTCCGCAATTCGGCAAGGGCTTGTGTCATGTGGTTTTCTACTGTCCGTTTGCTGATATTCAGCCGTTGGGCGATTTCTTCATTGCTCAGGCCATCTTTCCGGCTCATAATAAAGATGTTCCGGCGTTGAGGCGGCATCTTCTCGACAGCAATGTCAATGAGCAGCGATAGCTCCCTGGCGTAGAGTTCTTCTTCTATCAGATCGTCGTAGGTCGATCTTCTTTGCTCTTTTTGCTGGTAGTTTTCTTCGATCAGGCTGTGTTCGTAATAATCATAGATCATGTTGCGGGCCATGCGGAAGAGATAGGCCTTAAAAGAATCTACTTTTGAGATCGTTTCCCGGTTGGTCCAGATTTTATAGAAGATATCTTGGGTCATGTCGCTCGCTTCATCCCGATTCTTTATGAAACCTGTTAAGAAGTGCTTTAGTCTTGGACTGTATTGGATGTAAAGCATATCGAAGGCTTTATGATCCCCCTTTCCAAGTTCTTCCAGATATTTTGACTCAAGGTTGATATCCATTTTTGTTTTCTATTGTACGCTCTATCCCTTTATAAATATGAAAAACGAAAGATATGGAAAATAATCTGAAGAGGCAATTTTTTTCAGCAAGAAATATCGAATTGAACAACAGGCTTCATCGAATGAAAGACCGGATAAACGATAATTTGAAGCAAGTGCCTGATAACTCGATGCAAGGAAAAAATGGTTCGTGCAGAATAATAATCCAAAAGTGTCAAATATTTTGACGCTCGCTTGCAAGGTAACGGGGAAGCGGATAACTTTACCGGAAAAAGATCTTATGCAAGCCGGAACTATCCTGATCGTTGATGATAACAAAAGCGTACTGACCTCTCTCGAACTGCTTCTGGAAGATGAGTTCGAAGGGGTGGAGACTGCCTCGAACCCGAACAGTATCCTTTCGGTCCTGGACAGTCGGCCGGTTGATCTTGTCCTGTTGGATATGAATTTCTCTGCCGGAGTTAATACTGGTAATGAAGGGCTTTTCTGGCTCCGTCGCATACGGGAGATCGCACCGGAACTTCCTGTTATCATGCTGACTGCCTACGGGGATGTCGAGTTGGTAGTTAGGGCGTTGAAGGGTGGGGCAGCCGATTTTGTATTGAAGCCCTGGGACAACGATAACCTGATCGGGAAGATACGTGCCGCCCTGCGCGAACGGAAATCCAGTCAGCTGGTGCATCCAGTGGAGAGGCCGAGTGAGCCGGCTATGATTATCGGGCATTCTCCCGTGATGATGAAACTGATCAAAGTGGTGACAAAAGTAGCTAAGACAGACGCCAATGTCCTGATCACCGGAGAGAACGGTACAGGTAAGGAGATGCTAGCACGTGAGATACACCGCCTTTCGCTCCGCAGCGGCCGAGAGATGGTCAACGTGGATATGGGAGCCGTCAGCGAGTCGCTGTTCGAAAGCGAGTTGTTCGGGCATGAACGAGGCGCTTTTACGGATGCGCGCGAGAGCCGTCCGGGGAAGTTCGAGGCGGCACACGGGAGCACACTGTTTCTCGACGAGATCGGAAACCTGCCGTTAGGATTGCAAGCCAAGCTCTTGGCTGCCTTGCAGAATCGCGAGGTCACCCGCCTTGGGAGCAATCGGAAGATTCCGGTCGACATACGCTTGATTGCCGCCACGAACCGCAACCTGCCGGAGATGGTGGCTCAGTCGCTTTTCCGTGAAGACCTGTTCTACCGCATTAATACGATACAGATCGAGATTCCGCCTCTTCGGAACCGGCGGGAAGATATCGCCCTGTTTGTCGATTATTTCCTGAAAAAATATACAGACCTTTACGGGCGGCCGGGGCTAATCCTGCATCCGCAGGCGTTGGAGAAGCTCGCGAACTATGACTGGCCCGGCAACATCCGGGAATTGCAGCATACGATCGAGAAGGCGGTGATCTTGGCGGAAAAGAATGTGATTCGTGCCTCCGACCTCTTTATACGTCCGGGAAAGGCGCTCTCTTTTAGCGAAGTGCCCAATTTGGAAGAGGTGGAGCGGCAGGCGATCTTGGCGGCTATCACCCAGAATGAAGGGAACCTGACGGCTGCGGCGGAGCAGTTGGGCGTGAGCCGGCAGACTTTGTATAATAAGATGAAGCGTTTCAACCTCTGATCCCCCGCCGATATGTTCAGTGCCCGTCTATACATACGCATTCTTTTGCAAGTGGTCGCCATCGTACTGGTGGCGGGCTTGGGCGTGGCCGGCATCGTTACGGGGCGGGCAGTCATACTGGGTTTCGTGGCCCTCTTTATCGCAGCGTGGCTGATCAGTCTCCTTGTCTATTATCTCAACGCTTCGAACCGGAGGATACAGCTTTTCCTGGATGCCATCGAGGACGACGAATCGATGCTCTATTTCCCCGAAGACATCGGAAGCCGGGAACAGCGTCGCCTGCATGCCGCCTTCAACCGCATACACATGTTGATGACCGAGAACAGACGGAAGGCGTTCGACCGCGAACTGCATCGCAAGGAATATGAATCGTGGGATAAGCTGATGCATGTCCTGACACACGAAATCATGAACTCCATCGCTCCGGTCGTCTCCCTCTCCGGCACGCTCCTTTCTTATTTCCGGACGAAAGACGCGCCGAAAAGCAGCGGGGAGATCACCGATGCCACCATCCGCAAGACGATACGGGGATTGGACACCATCAAAAGCCAGGGGCAAACCCTGATGCATTTCACCGAATCGTACCGGCAGTTCGCTTACCTGAAGCAGCCGGAGCCTGAGCCATTCCCGCTCACGTATCTGCTGCAAAACCTGCAAACTTTGTACTTGCCGGATATGCAACGGCAGCATATCGATTTCTCCCTCGTGCTGTTCCAGCCGGAGATAACGGTCCATGCAGACGAAAAGCTGCTGTCACAAGTCTTGATCAACCTGCTGAAGAACGCTATGCAGGCACTCGAAGGGCAGGCGGATGGAAAGATCCGTATGGAAGTCGATACGGAGAAGAATCAATTGCTTATCCGGGTGACGGACAACGGTCCCGGCGTCCCTTCCGACCTGATAGAAGATATCTTCGTCCCCTTCTTCACCACCA
>ERZ809209.1311-NODE-1311-length-11103-cov-5.836984_pt1 | contig 11103 bp, 9 predicted proteins | sample MGYA00520514_ERZ809209 | MGnify/ENA primary metagenome ERZ809209 (study PRJEB31576, sample SAMEA3212657) | Homo sapiens | biome: human-gut; feature: human gut; material: fecal | place: Sweden | collected 2012 ...
CGATATCGTCACGCTGACGGAAGATAACTTCCAGACTGAGGTACTCGACGATCCGGGCCTCATCATCATCGACTTCTGGGCCGAGTGGTGCCAGCCGTGCAAGATGATGGCGCCTGTCTTTGCCGAGCTCAACGGGGAAGAGGACAAGGTCAAGTTCTGCAAGGTCAACGTCGACGAGCAGCCGAACCTCGCTTCGATGTTCGGTATCGACTCCATCCCGACGCTCGCCGTCGTGCAGGACCGCCACACGCTGACCGGCATGGTCGGTGTGCACGATAAGGCCGACATCAAGGCGATGCTGGAGAAGTGCAAGGCATGAAAATTCGATACAACGAAGACGCGGAGGTCATCGCCCGCCTGCGCGCTGCGCTCTTAAAGCGCGATTTACAGTGCCCCTGCCGCTTGCAGAAGATCGAGGACAACGTCTGCATGTGCAAGGAGTTCCGCGACCAGATCGCTGACCCCGAATTCGAGGGCTACTGCCACTGCCGTTTGTACTACAAGGAAAAGTAAAAATTGGTTATAGACCTATGGTATTTTACCACACGTCTGAAAAAGCACCGCCAAAGGCCGGCTCCGCATAAGAAAATATGCGGTTTTGCCTGCACCTTTTTGGCTGAAATACGACCGAAAAAATCTCCCCATACGCCAGTATGGGGAGATTTTTTCAACCGATTTCATCTCAAAAATTCATTGGCAAAACTGCTTCGCACCGAAAAAGAGCAAATTTTGTGCGGAGCCGAGGCGCGGCGGCGCAGGCATGCTGTCGCATGGCAAGACGGCGCAACGAAGGAGTCAGTGCAAAATTTGCCTTTTACGGCGCATGTTTTCTTATGTGGAGCCGGCCAAAACGGTGCTTTTTCATTCCATCAAGCGCTGCATATCCTGCGGGATAGGCGCTGTAAAGTGCAATTCCTGTCCGGTGACCGGCTGGGTGAACCACAGCTCGTATGAGTGCAGCGCGGGGCGGGCGATGAGGGTTTTGTCCTCCGTGCCGTAGAGCCAGTCGCCCGCGAGGGGATGACCGAGGTATGCCATGTGGACGCGAAGCTGATGCGTGCGACCCGTCTGTGGGCGCAGGCGCAGGAGCGTGAAGCGGTCGTTTACTTGCAGAGTCTCGTACTCTGTGAGGCTCGGAAGTCCATCCACGCGCACGCAGCGGCGGATGATGGAGCCCTCCGCGCGGCCGATCGGCGCGTCGATGACGCCGCACGGCGGCTCGACTGTGCCGACGGTGATGGCGCGGTACTCGCGCCGCAGATCGCTTGAGTGCAGCGCGCGGCGCAGGCGGTCGTGCACGTAGCCGCTCTTTGCGGCGATGAGGAGACCGGACGTTCCCTTGTCGAGCCTGCTGACGAAGTGCGGCACGCTGCCCTCGCCGAGATAATTCGTCAGCATCGCTGCAAGGCTCGGCGCGGAGGCGTCACCCGACTTCGGGTGCATGGCGACGCCCGCAGGCTTGTTGAGCACGAGCAGGTCGTCGTCCTCGTAGACGATGTCGGGCTTTGCTGCATTTGCGCAGTACAAGTCCTCGCGCGGCGTACGCTCGCTGAGGACGACGCTGACGGTGTCGCCCGCGCGGACGATTGTGTTGACATGGACGCTCTGTCCGTTCAATAAAATGGCGTTTTCGCGCCATTTGAGGCTTTTGAGCAGCGTGTAGGAAAGCTGAAGACTGCCGCGCAGGATGCCTTTGACCATGCGGCCGTCCTCCTCCGGCGTCACGGTGTATGTGAGAATGCGCATGGAAGTTCTCCTTTCTCAAGTAAACGGCGCGTAAAATTCACACATAGTATACCATCTTCGCACGAAAAATGATATACTGAATCACACTTCGGCGCTGCCGAAAAACAAGCAACAGGAGGGCAATGGCATGGACAAGAGAACCATCTGCCTTTTGAACGATTCCTTTCCGCCCGAGATCGACGGCGTGGCGAACGCCGTCGTAAACTACGCGAAAAACATCACGAAAAGCGGCGAAAACGCCATCGTCGTCACACCGGCGATGCCCGGCGCAGACGACAGCGCGTTCCCCTTTCCCGTGCTGCGCTACCCGAGCATCGACACGCGCAAGAAGCTCGGCTACGTGGCGGGCTATCCGTTTTCACCCGAGACCGCGCGCGTGCTGACGGAGCAGAAGGTCGAACTGATGCACACGCATTGTCCCATCACGTCGTGCCTGCTGGCGCGCTCGCTGCGCGCCGTGGTCGACGCGCCGCTCGTGCTGACGTATCACACGAAGTACGATGTCGACATCGCCAAGGCTGTGCGCGGCAAGCTCTTGCAGGAGAGCGCCATTCGCGCGCTGGTGCAGAACATCGCAAGCTGCGATGAGGTCTGGGTCGTGAGCCGCGGGGCGGGGGAAAATCTGCGCTCGCTCGGCTACGAGGGCGGCTACATCGTGATGGAAAACGGCGTGGACGTGCCGCGCGGGCGGGTGTCTGACGAGGCCATCGCCGCTGCGACGGGCAGATATGACCTGCCGCAGAACGTACCGGTCTTTCTCTTCGTCGGGCGGCTGATGTGGTACAAGGGTATCCGCATCATTTTAGACGCGCTGAAAACGCTGTGCGAGAAAAATGTCGACTTCCGCATGGTGTTTGTCGGCGAGGGCGCAGACGGCGCGGAGATCCGCAGCTATGCGGAAGAGCGGAAGCTCTCCGACCGCTGCTTTTTCACAGGTGCGATCTCTGACCGCGAGATCATCCGCGCGTGGTATGGCAGATCCGACCTGTTTCTCTTCCCGTCGACGTTCGACACGAACGGCCTTGTCGTGCGCGAGGCCGCAGCCAGCGGTACGGCGACGGTGATGATCCGAAATTCCTGCGCGTCCGAGGGCGTGGGTGACGGGCGAAACGGCTTTTGCATCGAGGAAAACGCCGCGGCGATGGCGGCAAAGCTCGAAGAGCTCTGCCGCGCGCCGGAGGTGATGCAAGTGGTCGGCGAAAACGCCCAGCGCGAGCTGTACGTTTCATGGGAGACGGCGGTGCAGCGCGCCATGGCACGCTACGAGGTCGTCATCGACAATTACCGCAGCGGAAAATATCCGAAGCGCGAGCGCTTCGGCGACGAGTTTTTCAAAACGCAGGGTGGGCTGATGGAGGCCTTTGCCAGCGTGGGCGAGCTGAGCGAGGAGATCGCCGCGGAGCTGCGCATTGAGCGCGACGAGGCGTTGCAGACCATTGTCCGTTCGCGGCAGGAGCTTCGCGAGCGGTTCGGCGAGACAAAGCAGGAGCTCGCCGAGCGCTACGAGACGATCCTGCAAAAGATGGATCGCTATTTGTAAGGAAAAGACGAGCAAAATTCGCTCGTCTTTTCCTTTTAGTCTTCGTGCTTCGGTTTTTCCGCAGCGAACCACATGTTCCACTGGAAGGAGTACGCCCTACGCGACGCCTCGTCCGCGCAAATTAGACGCACGTGCGACGGCTGTGCGTGCTCATAGCCGTAGTCCATGATGGCGCGCAGGATGCGGTAGGCGGCCTTCAGGTCGCTGTCTGTGCAGGAGAGAGTCAGCGTGTCGCCGTCCGTGAGCGGCAGAAGCTCGGCCGCACGGTCGGAGGAGGGGAGGGCGGCGATGTCGCCGCGGGTGATCTCAACGGTCATGGCAGCCTCCTCAGCGGTTCAGATACGCGCGGCACTTCGCCTCCGCGTCGTGCGCAAGCTGTTCTTCATCGACTGTGACGAGATGACCGTGGTCGACCGTCACACGGCCCTGAACGACTGTGTAGTCAACGGGTCCGCGCACGCCGACAGTGCCGAGCACGCTTTTGGGGTCAAAGCACGAGCCGACGAGCTCGAGCCTGCGCGAGTCGATCATGAAGAGGTCACAGCACTTGCCGACCTCGAGCGAGCCGATGTCGTCGCTGCGGCCAAGGATGGCCGCGCTGCCGCATGTTGCCATCTTGAGCACGTCGTAACCGCTGGGGGCAGCTTTGCTGCTGTTCAAACGGTGCAGCAGGAACGCGACGCGCAGTTCCTCCATCAGCGATGAGCCGTCGTTCGAGGCTGAACCGTCAACCGCGAGGCCGACCGGCACGCCGAGCTTCAGCATATCGGGCACGCGGGCGACGCCGGAGGCGAGCTTCATGTTCGAGATCGGGCAGTGCGCCACGCCGGTGTGTGTCTTTGCCAGCACGCGCAGCTCCTCGTCGTTGAAGTGGATGCCGTGGGCGAACCAGACGTCGCTGCCCGTCCAGCCGAGGCGCTCCATGTACTCGAGCGGGCGGACGCCCTCACGCGCGAGCATGAAGTGTTCTTCGTCCTTCGTCTCGCACAGGTGGGTGTGCAGGCGCACGCCGTACTCTCGTGCGAGTACCGCGCTCTCGCGCAGAAGGTCGGCAGACACCGAGAACGGCGAGCACGGGGCGAGCGCAACGCGGTGCATCGCGCCGAACGACTTGTCGTGGTATTTCTCGATGACACGGGCAGAATCGGCCATGATCTCGTCGACCGTCTGCACGACGCTGTCGGGCGGCAGGCCGCCGTCCTTGACAGAGAGGTCCATACTGCCGCGCGAGGCGTACATGCGCGCGCCGATCTCGTCCGACGCGGCAAACTGCGCGCCAATGAGGTCGCCCACGCCCGCAGGGAAGACATAGTGATGGTCGAAGCAGGTCGTACAGCCGTGCTTCATCAGCTCGCCAAGGCCCGTGAGTGTCGAGAGGCGGATGACGTCCTCGTCGAGGTTTTTCCAGATCTCATAGAGCGTTTTGAGCCAGTCAAAGAGCTCCATGTTCTGTACTTCCGGCAGGTTGCGGGAAAAGACCTGATAGAGATGATGGTGCGTGTTGACAAGGCCGGGGTAGCAGAGCATGTGGCTCGCGTCAATCACCTTTTCCGCCTCCTGCGGCAGATTTTTACCGATCGCGCGGATGAATCCATCCTCAGCATACAGATCGACGTTTTCATAAACCGTGTCCGCGTCATCACACGACACCAGCGAACGAATGTTTTGAATGAGCAGAGTAGACATAGCGGAATACCTCACAATGCCCGAAAAGATAGGCAGATTTGATAGTGAATAGCATGTTTTGCTGCCTCCGGCAGCAAAACAGCGTAAAAGCGTCGCAGACTTTGCGCCGCGCACGGCGTGAAATCAATTGGAATTCGTCGCGGAGGACGACATGCGCGCTCTATTTTGCGCCGCGCACGACGCAAATGATATTGATCGTTTTTTTGCCGCGGCGTGTACGTGGCAAAAAACACTTTGCGCGGAGCGAGTGTACGCGCCTGCGGCGTGTGCGCAGAGCGGAGTGCGATCCTACTCAAAAACGGCAACCGAATCGGTTGCCGTTTTTGAAGATTTTTTATCTCTCTTCGCGGAAGTAGCTCAGACCCAACGATGCGGGCGGCTGATCCTCGCGCTTCTTGCGCAGCGACACGATGATCAGAACGACCAGCGTGACGACGTAGGGGAGCATCTTGTAGAGCTCCTTGATGGCAAGGTTGGTGCCGGTGGGGATGAAGATATAGAGGATGTAGAACCCGCCGAACAGGATGGAGGCCAGCACGCTGACGTTCGGACGCCAGATCGTGAAGATGACGAGCGCGATGGCGAGCCAGCCGCGGTCGCCGAAGGCGTTGTTGGACCAGACGCCGCAGGCGTAGTCCATGACGTAATACAGACCGCCGAGCCCCGCGATCATGCTGCCGATGCAGGTGGCGAGGTATTTGTACTTCGTCACGTTGATGCCGGCTGCGTCCGCCGTCGCCGCGCTCTCGCCCACGGCGCGCAGGTGAAGACCCGTGCGGGTGTGCTTGAGGAAGTACGACGCGAACAGCGCGAAGACGATGGCAAGGTAGGCAAGGAAGCCGTAGGACAGGAAGACCTGACCGAACCAGCCGCCGACATTCAGGGATTTGCTGAAATAGGCGCTCGTCGCGCTCAGCGCGATGGAGGGGACTTCGCTGTCGGTCAGCTTGATGAGCGAGCCGCCGAAGAAGTTGCCGATGCCGACGCCGAACGTCGTGAGTGCAAGACCCGTGACGTTCTGGTTGGCGCGCAGCGTAACGGTCAGCAGGCAGTAGAGAAGGCCCATCAGAAGCGAGCCCAAAAGCGAGCAGAGCATCGGGATACCGATGGCGAGGAACGCGTTCATGTCGGCAGCCGGGGTGGACTGCTCGTAGAAGAACGCGCCGATGACGCCGCAGATACCGCCGACGTACATCACGCCCGGAATGCCGAGGTTCAGGTTGCCGGACTTTTCCGTCAGGATCTCACCGGTGCTGCCGTAGAGCAGGGGAATGCCCTGCATGACCGCACGGGGAAGAAAAGCAGTTAGATCAAATATCATTGCTTCACGCCTCCTTCTTGCTCTTGCGCAGGCTGACCTTGTAGCTGATGAAAAACTCGCTGCCGATGATGAAGAAGAGGATGATGCCCGTCAGGATATCGGCGAAGGAGTGGTTCAGGCTGAACACGCTGGAGATCTCGCTCGCGCCGCGGCTCAGGACCACGATAAGAAGGCTCGTGAAGATCATCATGATGGGGTTGAACTTGGCCATCCAGGAGACCATGACCGCGGTGAAGCCGCGTCCGCCGACGATGGTGGTGGTCAGCGTGTGGTCCGTACCAGCGGTGAGCAGCAGGCCGATGAGGCCGCAGATCGCGCCGGAGAGGATCATCGTGCGCACGATGACGCGCTCGACCTTGATGCCCGCATAGCTCGCGGTGCGCTGGCTCTCACCGACAACGGCGATCTCATAGCCGTGCTTGCTGTAATTGAGATAGATGTACATAACGCCCGTGAGGATCGCCACAAGCAGGATCGGGAGGAGATAGCGCTGGCCGCCGAGAACGGGGAGCCAGCCGGCCTCGGTATTCTGGTTGATGATACCGATCTTGCCCGAGCCCTTGGGCACTTCCCACACGATGATGAAGAACGCGGCGAGCTGTGTCGCGATGTAGTTCATCATCAGCGTGAAGAGCGTTTCGTTCGTGTTCCACTTGGCCTTGAAGATACCGGGGAGGAAGCCCCACAGCGCGCCTGCCGCGACGGAGGCGACGATCATAATGACGATGAGAAGACCGTTGGGAATCTTGCCGCCAAGGCAGATCATGCAGGCCGCGGTGGCAAGGCAGCCGATGAGCACCTGACCCTCGGCGCCGATGTTCCAGAAGCGCATCTTGAACGCGGGCGTGACCGCGAGCGAGATGCCGAGCAGGATCGCGAGGTTATGGAACGTGACCCAGCTCTTGCGCGACGTACCGAACGCGCCGTAGAGGATTGTGGAGTAGACCTTGATGGGATTTTCGCCCGTCAGCAACGTTGTGACGATCGCGCAGACGATCAAAGCGAGCACGATCGCGCCGCCACGGATCAAAACGGCCTTGTACCAGGGGAGCGTATCGCGCTTGGCGATGTGGAAGAGCGACTGTTTCTTATTCATCCTTGTTGCCTCCCCTCACGAGCGTCATCAGTGCGCCGACCTCGCGCTTGTCGGTCTTTCTGGCGTCGACCACGCCGGAGACCTGACCGCCGCAGAGAACGACGATGCGGTCACACAGCTCAAGCAGCACGTCGAGGTCTTCGCCGACATAGACGACGGCGACGCCCTTCATCTTCTGCTCGGTCAGCAGGTTATAAATGGTATAGGAGGTGTTGATGTCCAGGCCGCGCACGGCGTAAGCGGTCATCAGCACGGCGGGGGACTGGGCGATCTCGCGTCCGACAAGCACCTTCTGCACGTTGCCGCCGGACATGCGGCGCACGGGGAAGGACGTGCTGGGCGTGACGACGCCGAGCTCTTCCCAGATGCGGTTGGCGAGCGCTTCGGGATCCTTGCGGTTGAGGAACAGACCCTTACCCTTGCGCCAGGAGCGCAGCATCATGTTGCCCGTCATACCCATCGAGCCGACCAGGCCCATGCCGAGTCGGTCTTCGGGGACGAACGACATCGAAATGCCGCTCTTGCGGATCTTCATCGGGTCGAGACCGACGAGTTCCTTTTCCTTGCCGCCGTCGGGCGGATAGAACGTGACATGGCCGGAGGCAACGGGGTAGAGGCCCGCAATGGACTCGAGCAGCTCGCGCTGGCCGCTGCCTGCGACGCCCGCGATGCCGAGCACCTCGCCCGCGTTGATGGTGAAGCTGACATCGTCCAGACGCTTGACGCCAAGCTCGTCGTAAGCCGTCAGGCCTTCGATGACGAGGCGCTTTTCAACGTCCTTCGGCTCGGGGCGGCTGATGTTCAGGCTCACCGTGTGGCCGACCATCATGTCGGTCAGCGATTGCTGGTCGGCATCCTTGGTGGCGACGTCACCGACGTATTCGCCCTTGCGCAGCACGGCCACGCGGTCGGACACGTCGAGCACCTCGTGCAGCTTATGCGTGATGATAATGAGGGACTTGCCGTCGGCCTTCATGTTGCGCATGATGGCGAAGAGCTTGTCCGTCTCCTGCGGGGTGAGCACTGCGGTCGGCTCGTCCAGAATGAGGATGTCCGCCCCGCGGTAGAGCACCTTGACGATCTCGACGGTCTGCTTCTGCGAAACGGACATGTCGTAGATCTTCTGATTGGGGTCGATGTCGAACCCGTATTTGTCGCAGATCTCTTTGACCTTTTTGCTGGCTTCGGCAATGTCGAGCTTGCCTTCAAGGCCGAGGATGATATTCTCCGTTGCGGTGAAAAGATCAACGAGCTTGAAGTGCTGGTGAATCATACCGATGCCGTGTTCGAACGCATCCTTGGGGGAGGCGATCGTGACGGGTTCGCCGTGAATGTAGATTTGCCCCTCGTCGGGGAAATAGATGCCGGAGAGCATGTTCATCAGCGTCGTCTTGCCGCTGCCGTTTTCGCCGAGCAGCGACAGGATCTCGCCCTCGTGCAGCTCAAGGTTGATGGCGTTGTTCGCCACCACTTTGCCGAACCGCTTCGTGACATTCTCCATTTTAACTGCGCATGCAGTTCCCAAGGCGGTCACCCCTTTTTCCGCTGGAGGGCACAGGAAGAAAGCCCTGCAGCATTGTATTTGTACAAGTCATATATTAGCATAATTGAACGGCGTTGTAAATGTAAAACAGAAAAAAACACAAAAAAAATTAGAAGCGTACAAAAATTTTTAGCAAAATAGCGAAAAGTGCCATAAAAAGAAAAAAGATATCGGGCTGCCCGAAGGCAGCCCGATATGTAGTAGCAGAAACAATTAGCCGAAATTAGTATCCAGCAGATCAATGCCGTCGATCATGAGCTGGAAGTACGGGGCGGAACGGGCGGTGGACTCAGCCAGATAACCGTCCTGGACGACCTCGGTGTCGGGGGTGTAGTCGGGATCGGTGTCGACATCAGCCATGTAAGAGGTGACAGGCTGGCCGTCCACGGTGAAGGTGGAGCAGTCGAAGACGTGGAGCTCGCCGCTCTCGAGCTTGGCGGTCGCGTCGGCAATGGCTTCAGCAGTGCCCTCGGCAGCAACGTTCTCGTTCAGGTCGGTCAGCACGACGGAGCCGGTAGCAAGGGTGCCGGTCCAGTCGGCGTCGATGGTCTCGCCGTTCATGGCAGCCTTGATGGCATACTCATAGTAGGGAGCCCAGTCGATGCGGGAGGAGATCAGATAGGTGTTGGGGCAGGCGGCCTCGGTGGAACCGTTGTAGGAAACGTCGGGAACACCGGCGGTCTCGCAAGCGGTGGGAGCGCCCATGGAGTCGGCGTGCTGGCTGATGAGCTTGCAGCCGTTCTTGATGAGCTTCTGCGCGCCTTCCTTCTCGGCGGTCTCGTCATACCAGCTGCCGGTGAAGGTGACTTCCATCGTGGCAGTGGGGCAGACGGAGCGAGCGCCCAGGAAGAAGGAGGTGTAGCCGGAGATAACCTCGGCATAGGTGAAGGCGCCGACGTAGCCGATCTTGGCCTCGTCTGCGGTGAACTCACCGTTGGCGATCATCTCGTTGAGCTTCATACCGGCGGCGATACCGGCGAGGTAACGGCCCTCATAGATGGAAGCGAAGGCGTTGTGGTAGTTGCTCAGACCCTCGGTGTGCGCCTTGGTGCCGGTGGAGTGGCAGAACTGCACGTCGGGGAAGTCCTTCGCGGCCTGGATCATGTAGTCTTCGTGACCGAAAGAGTCGGCGAAGATGATGTTGCAGCCGGCGTCGGCGAGCTCAGCGGCCTTGTCGTAGCACTCCTGACCTTCGGGAACGTTGGTCACGATGGTGTACTCGACGCCGAGCGTCTCGCAGGCCTCTTTCGCAGCGTTGATGAAGTTGAGGTCGTAGGTGGAGTTTTCGTCGTGGAGCATGATGAAGCCGACCTTGAAATCGGTGACTTCGTTGTTGTCCTGATCGTCGGTGTTGGTATCGTCCTTCTTATCGCCGCAGGCGACAAGGGCGAGAACCATCACGAGACTCAGGAGCAGTGCAAGGAACTTCTTCATTTCGGTAAATCCTCCTTAAATTTTACGGCAATCAAAAGATTTGAATACCGTTATCACCATGATACATAAAAAGGAAAAATTTAGCAACAGGAAAAAGAAAAAATGAGGGTCAAACTTGACCAAAAAAGCAGCATGAATTTTTGTCAATAGCGGAGAAAGCACGAAAAAAAGGGCCCGCTTTTCGAAACGGACCCTTTTTAGGAAGGTTTGGCGGGATTTACATCTGCACGCGGGTGCCGGTCTTGCCCTCGATGCCCTCGGCTGCCTTTTCAAGCAACGTGATGAGCGCGACGCGGCCGGGCTTGCTCTCAGCAAACGACATGGCAGCCTGGACCTTCGGCAGCATGGAGCCGGGGGCAAACTGCTTTTCGTCGATATACTTGCGCGCTTCGTCCGGCGTCAGGGTGTCGAGACCCTTCTGGTCGGGCTTGCCGAAGTTGATGGCGACCTTCTCGACCGCCGTCAGGATGACGAGCATATCAGCATCGAGGAGCTCGGCAAGCTTGGCGGAGGCAAAGTCCTTGTCGATGACCGCGGGCGTGCCGTAGAGCTTGCCGTCCTTGCGCACGACGGGGATACCACCGCCGCCGACCGTGATGATGACCGTACCATTGTCGACGAGCGCCTTGACAGTGTTCTTTTCAATGACGTCGATTGGCTTGGGGGAGGGAACGACCTGACGGTAGCCGCGGCCCGCGTCCTCGACCATGGTATAGCCCTTCTCTTTTGCGATACGC